>Ga0075118_10000038_pt1 | contig 141608 bp, 129 predicted proteins | sample AntAceMetag02UKE_FD_69794 | JGI IMG/M metagenome (GOLD analysis project Ga0075118, IMG submission 69794) | Saline lake microbial communities from Ace Lake, Antarctica - Antarctic Ace Lake Metagenome 02UKE | ecosystem: Environmental > Aquatic > Non-marine Saline and Alkaline > Saline | place...
CCATGACTGGCGTGAATGGTTAGAGATGTTCGGGCTGACGTAAGGGCGCGGTTAATTTCCAGATTGATTTCGGACGCTAAGGAGTCAAGCTGCAGACCAACTCTTGCGGAAACCCTTTGTTCTGCCCAAAGAAGTTTTTCCCCTAGTTCGGTCAGTGACGCTCCTTTGCCGCGAATGAAGGTTACTAAGTCGGATCCAAAGAAACTTTTCCAATGGTTAACTAGGTTCCACGCGTGCCGGTACGAAATCCCCGTTTGTTTTGCTGCCTCGGTAAGTGTGCCCGTGCGGTGAATCAAATCTAACAGCAGGAATAGTTCTGCACCTAAGGTTTCATTTGCCTCGTTCGATAGGGACCAGGAGGGCGACAGCTTGATTTTACTCATAATATATGAACTACCTAACATATTGTATCGTTGATGAAACTGCACTAAATTATGGTTTTACTTATTACAATTCTACTGGTAAATATGTAAATACGTACATATTTTGATGACTGGTAGAAATTGCGGCTAAGGCACGTTAGAGGCCCGCCGTACAGGGAGGTTTCTATTTTGGTGAGCACGAATCAAGAGGCCGTAATTAGTGCGGCACTAGAAAAACACTCGAGCACCGAGGGCGCTTTGTTGCCAATTCTGCATGAAATACAAGATGCGCTCGGTTATATCCCGTCGGACAGCATCGACGTTATTGGTAAGGGTATCAATCGTTCACGTGCAGAAGTGCATGGTGTGGTTTCGTTCTACCATCACTTCCGAACGCACAAACCAGGCCGTCACATTATTCAAGTTTGCCGATCAGAAGCATGCCAGGCGGTAGGGGCCGTGGAGGTCATCGAGAAGCTGAAGCGAACACTTGGCATTGATTTCCACGAGTCCACCTCGGATGGGCAAATCACACTCGAACCGATTTATTGTTTAGGGCACTGTGCGTGTGGACCAGCTCTGATGGTCAATGGTGAGCCGAGGGCTAAAATGACTCCAGATCATGTCGACAATCTTGTGAATGAATTAAGGACAAAGAATCATGACGACTAAGATATTCATACCTCGTGATTCATCTGCCATAGGATTAGGCGCCAATCTGGTTGCTGACGCATTCACCCGCGTTGTGCAATCCAATAATGCTGATGTTCAAATCGTTAGGAATGGCTCTCGTGGTTTAATTTGGATGGAGCCTCTTGTCGAGGTCGAAACGGAGACGGGCCGTCAGGGCTATGCCAACGTAACCAGTAATGATGTGGACAGCTTATTTAAAACAATATTCGCCGGTGCGAGTGATCATCATGAGAAGAGTGTAGGGCCAGTTGAAGAAATTCCTTACTTGAAGAATCAAGAACGTTTGTGTTTTGCTCGTAATGGCATAACAGATCCGACCTCAATTGAGGATTATTTAGGTAATGACGGCTACAGGGGGCTCAAGGTAGCGCTGAGTTTAGACGCTAAGTCGATAGTAGAGATTGTTACTCAATCAGGGTTGCGAGGACGTGGTGGGGCAGCATTTCCTACTGGTATCAAATGGAATACGGTCCTCAATTGTCCATCGGATCAGAAGTACATCGTGTGCAATGCGGATGAGGGAGATTCTGGGACATTCTCTGACCGTATGACTATCGAAGGAGATCCGTTTGCCTTGATAGAGGGTATGACAATCGCGGCCTTAGCTGTTGGTGCTACGAAGGGCTACGTGTATTTACGATCTGAGTACCCGCATGCTGAAGAGGTTTTTACTGAAGCATTATTGATTGCGCGCGCTCACGGATATCTCGGTGAGAATGTTTGTGGTAGCAAACGTTCTTTTGATATTGAATTGCGTCGAGCAGCGGGAGCGTATATTTGTGGCGAGGAGACGTCCATGTTGGAGAGCCTTGAGGGTAAGCGAGGTTTAGTGAGACCTAAACCGCCATTGCCTGCGATCTCTGGACTTTTTGGACAACCCACTGTGGTCAATAACGTAGTCACATTGTCGTCTATACCGTTCATTTTAGCTAATGGTGCGTCTGCGTATAAAGATTACGGAATGGGTCGCTCGATGGGAACTTTGCCTATACAGCTGGCGGGTAACATTAAGCGTGGGGGTCTGGTTGAGAAAGCCTTTGGTGTAACTTTAAATGAGCTTTTATACGACTTTGGTGGCGGGTCTGCCTCTGGTAAACCTATTCGAACATTACAGATAGGTGGCCCTCTAGGCGCGTACATACCAGAGAGTCAATTTGATTTAAAGCTGGATTATGAAACATTCTCGGCTGCCGGAGCTATGATCGGTCACGGTGGTATTGTTGTCTTTGATCAGACGGTGAATATGGCATCGATGGCACGTTTTGCCATGGAATTCTGTGCCATTGAGTCTTGCGGAAAATGTACGCCCTGTCGCATTGGCTCAACCAGGGGGATGGAAACAATCGATAAAATTATATCGGGAGAAAATCCATCTATGAATGCAGATTTAATTGAAGATTTATGTGACACGATGTTACACGGATCGTTGTGTGCACTTGGTGGGATGATTCCGTTTCCTGTTCTGAGTGCCATGAAGCACTTCCCTGAGGACTTTTGTCTCGAACCGCATGCCAATAAGGCAGCAGCTTAGATTTTTGGAGAAAATTTATGAGCAAAACAGTATGGAAAGATTTAGGAACTCCTGAAATTAAATCAGGAAATTTTGTAGATCTCCTGGTCGATGGTGTGCCGGTTTCTGTTCCAGAGGGCACTTCAGTATTGCGGGCTGCATCATTGGCCGGCTTGTCGATCCCTAAGTTATGCGCGACAGAGAGCCTTGAGGCTTTTGGTTCGTGTCGCTTGTGCTTGGTTGAAATAGAGGGCAAGAGAGGATACCCCGCATCGTGTACCACTCCTGCCGAGTCGGGAATGGTTGTGCGAACGCAGACTGAAAAGTTGGCGAAGTTAAGACGAGAGGTAATGGAGTTATACATTTCGGACCATCCGTTAGACTGTTTGACCTGTTCTGCTAACGGGGATTGTGAATTGCAGGATGTTGCAGGAGCTGTTGGTTTAAGAGAGGTTCGCTATGGGTTTGAAGGTGAAAATCACTTAGAAGCGGCTAAAGACGAGTCTAATCCGTATTTTACTTTTGATGCGTCAAAATGCATTGTGTGCTCTCGATGCGTTCGGGCCTGTGAAGAGACCCAAGGCACTTTCGCTTTAACCATTGATGGGCGTGGTTTTGGTTCAACTGTTTCGGCTGGTCAAAAGGAATCATTCCTCGACTCAGAGTGCGTGAGTTGTGGTGCGTGTGTCGCGGCTTGTCCAACAGCTACCCTTATGGAAAAGTCTGTGATAGAGCAAGGGCAGCCTGACAGGAGCGTTATTACGACGTGTGCTTATTGTGGTGTTGGCTGTTCATTTAAGGCCGAAGTAAAAGGTAACGATGTTGTTCGAATGGTGCCTGACTTCAACGGGAAAGCCAATCATGGACACTCGTGCGTTAAAGGTAGATTCGCGTTTGGGTATGCGACGCACAAAGATCGAATCACGAAACCAATGATTCGGAAAAAAATTACAGATGCCTGGAGGGAAGTAACTTGGGAAGAGGCGATGTCATACGCCGCATCCGAGTTTAAGCGAGTTCAGGAACGTTATGGTCGAGGCTCTATTGGAGGCATTACCTCTTCTAGATGTACTAACGAAGAGACTTATCTCGTGCAAAAGCTCATACGGGCTGCCTTTGGTAACAATAACGTGGATACGTGTGCACGAGTGTGTCACTCCCCTACGGGATATGGCCTTAAGACTACAATTGGCGAGTCAGCAGGTACGCAAGATTTTGATTCAGTTGAGGATGCAGATGTCGTTATTGTTATTGGTGCAAATCCCACTGACGGACATCCTGTTTTTGCTTCTCGATTAAAAAAACGATTGAGAGAAGGTGCGAAACTGATTGTAGCTGATCCGAGAAAAATTGACCTCGTTGACGGACCTCATGTTAAAGCCAACTATCACTTGAAGTTATTACCGGGAACGAATGTTGCCCTTATAAATACAATTGCACATGTTATCTACACTGAAGGTTTGCATGATCAAGCGTTCGTTGCCGAACGATGTGAAGAGGTGAATTTTAAGAAATGGGTGGCATTTATATCACAAGAGAGGAATTCACCGGAAGAAATGGAGGCCGTCACAGGTGTGCCGACAGGTGATCTGCGTGGGGCTGCTAGGTTATATGCGACCGGAGGTAATGCAGCAATTTATTATGGCCTAGGCGTTACAGAGCATAGCCAAGGATCGACGATGGTTCTGGGTATCGCAAATCTAGCGATGTTGACGGGGAATATCGGTCGATCTGGTGTTGGTATAAATCCACTTCGAGGGCAGAACAATGTTCAAGGGGCCTGCGATATGGGATCGTTCCCGCATGAGCTTCCTGGTTATCGTCACGTGTCGGATACTGTGACAAGAGAGATGTTTGAGCGTGAATGGAATGTGTCGCTTGACTCTGAGCCAGGCCTCAGAATTCCTAACATGCTCGATGCAGCTCATTCAGATGAGTTCAAGGGAATTTATATCCAAGGTGAGGATATTGCTCAGTCTGACCCCAATACTCAGCATGTAACCTCGGCACTTGAATCAATGGAGTGTGTCGTCGTTCAAGATATTTTCCTTAATGAGACCGCAAAATTTGCGCACATCTTTTTGCCAGGAGCTTCTTTCCTAGAGAAAGATGGCACTTTTACCAATGCTGAGCGCCGAATTTCTAGAATTCGTAAAGTTATGGAACCACTCGGGGGTAAGGCAGATTGGGAAGCTACTATAATGCTTTCTGAGGCGCTTGGTTACCCAATGGATTACAAGCACCCATCGGAAATTATGGATGAGATCGCACGATTGACCCCGACGTTCACGGGGGTGAATTATCAGAAGCTTGATGAAGATGGGAGTATCCAGTGGCCATGTAACCAGGCCGCGCCAAACGGCACACCAATCATGCATATCTCAGAGTTTGTTAGGGGTAAAGGACGATTCGTGATTACTGAATACGTCCCAACCAGTGAGCGAACGACCCGCAAATATCCGTTAATCCTTACGACTGGAAGAATCTTGTCTCAATACAATGTCGGAGCGCAAACACGGCGAACTGATAATGTGGTTTGGTTTGATGAGGATCGACTTGAGATTCATCCGAGTGACGCTGAATTACGTGGTGTTAAGACAGGGGAGTGGGTTGGGATCCGTAGTCGATCAGGTGAGACGGTGCTTCGGGCACATGTGACTGATAAAGTTCAGCCAGGTGTGGTTTATACCACATTCCACTTCCCGGAATCAGGCGCTAATGTCATCACGACAGATAATTCTGATTGGGCGACGAATTGTCCAGAGTTTAAGGTCACCGCTGTGCAGGTGGAGCCTGTGACGCAGCCGGCACAGTGGCAGAAGAAATTCGAACAGTTTAATAAACAACAGCTTGAATTATTAGCAAAGGCTGCAGAGCCTGAGCGGGTTTAGAGATATACCTGTGACCATTAACGCTATCATCGAGCGTGAGGCGCTGAAATGGACGCTCGATGGTGGGGCGGAGCTAGAGCTTAATTCCATCGCTGAGGAAGTTCCCTTAGCTCTGGTCTTCAATGGTGAGCCTTTCGCCGTGATGATGGTAAGTCCCTCAGATTTGACTGACTTTGTAGTTGGTTTTTCATTCACTGAGAATTTAATCTCTGATGCCGGCGAAATAGATGGCATTGAATTTACTCATAGTGATAAGGGAATTACGGCTTATATAAGCGTATCGCGTACGATTAGCGATAATTTGAGGAAGCGTAAAAAAAATGTAGTCGGCCGAACCGGCTGTGGTCTCTGTGGCGAAGAAACGCTTGATGGTGCTATCCGGGTAGTGTCTAAAGTTAACGCCCCTGAGTCTTTCAAAACAGATGTAATACAGCGGGCACTCCAATCACTCGAGACGCTGCAGACTATGAATCATGATGTCGGCACACTGCACGGAGCGGCCTGGTCGGATAGAGATGGCAGTATTAGCTTGATTAAAGAGGATGTCGGACGACATAACGCCTTAGACAAGTTGATTGGAGCACTTCTATTAAATCCGGAATATGGACATCAAGGATTTGTTTTGATTACGAGTCGGGCAAGTTATGAAATGGTTACAAAGATAGCTAGAGCTAATGTTGGTCTGTTGGTGGCTGTCTCAGGTCCTACTTCGCTAGCGATTAAGACAGCAATCAATAGTGATGTTACCTTAGTTGGCTTCGCACGTAATGGACGCCAGACCATTTATTCACACAAAGAGCGAGTTTTGTTAGAAGGGAATGCAATATGAATCCATCTCAATTAGTGAAGATGGTGAACGATATTTCTAATTTTTTTGTATCTGAAGAAGATGAAAATGAAGCGATCGCTGGGGTATCGGGACATATCACTCGATTTTGGGATCCCAGAATGAGAAAGGAAATCATCGAATATTTGATTAATGACGGAGGTGAAGGGTTAAGTACATTGTCTCGGGCAGCGATTGCTGTTTTAGAGAAGCCTCGTGCTTAGTTTGCTTTATTCATCAGGTATAAATTTCAGTGCTGTCCCGTTGTTACAGTAGCGCTGACCCGTGGGCTGGGGCCCATCTGGAAATACATGTCCGTGATGTCCGTCACAGATCGCACATCGATATTCTGTTCGAGACATAAAGAGCTTCTTATCTACTTTGGTGACGAATGCGTCTTCGATGTGATTAAAAAAACTAGGCCATCCCGTACCGCTATCAAACTTCATATCAGAAGTGAATAAGGGTGTGTTACACCCAGCGCAAACGAAAGTCCCTTTGCGATGTTCCCGGTTAAACGGATGACTGAAACTTTGCTCCGTTCCCTCTTTTCTAAGGATTTGATATTCCTCAGGTGTTAAGTCGGACCGCCATTGCTCATCTGTCTTATTAAGTTTTTTCATGAATCGATTAGGCCTCTTATAAGCTGAACATCTACAAGTTCACCAGCATTAACTTTTCCCATATCAGTGGGAAGAACGATGAAGCAATGCGCCTGACTCATCGAAGATAAAATCCCAGATCCTTGGTCCCCAGTTGGTTGGACTGTCCACTCTCCAGTGGTCGTTTGACTCAAGATCCCTCTTTGAAATTCAGTACGTCCAGGTGCTTTTTTAAGTGGCCCGGTACAGAGTGCTTTAAAGGTTGGTGAAGGAGTTCGTATTACTTGCCCCTGGAGTGTTTTGAGGGCTGATTGCACGAATTGGTAGAACGTCACCATGACTGCAACTGGATTTCCGGGTAACCCAAAGAAATGCGATTGACCTACTTTTCCGAATGCTAACGGACGACCAGGTTTCATTGCTATTTTCCAAAATAGAACCTCGCCGATTTTATTCAGTATTGGTTTTACAAAATCCGCCTCACCTACAGAAACACCGCCACTGGTAATAACTACATCAGCAATATTTGTTGAATCTATAAATGCTGCTTCAACCGCTTCTGGTGTATCCCTGATTACGCCCATGTCTATGAGTTCGCAGCCCAGTTCGGTGAGCATTCCAAAAATCGTATAACGATTGCTGTCGTAAATTTGACCTTCTCGGAGAGGATTGCCAATGCCAACCAGTTCATCACCTGTGGAGAAGAACGCAACGCGAAGTTTTCGATAAACGCTAATCTCGGGTATCCCAAGCGATGCAATGAGCCCAAGATCGGCCGGCCTGACTTTGTGTCCTTTTTGTAAGGCGGCAGATCCAAGTTTTAGATCTTCACCGGCCTTCCGGGTATTCGCTCCTGTTGGAAAGAAATCTACACTGACAACCCCATCGATTCTCTCGGCGCGCTCCTGCATAATTACTGTGTCAGCGCCGTCGGGTATAACCGCGCCAGTCATGATTCGAATTGATTCACCTTTTTTGAGGCCTCCCTCAAAAGGTTGACCTGCAAAGGCGGTCCCAACTACTGTCAGGTCAGTCTTCTTGCCTTCTGATAGGTCATGGCCTCTGACTGCATATCCGTCCATTGCAGAATTGTCATGCTGAGGGACATTGACCGGTGAGATTACATCTTGCGACAAAATTCGCCCAAGCGCATCACGAATGGATACTCGTTCTGAACTGGTGACAGGATCTAAGAATCCCCCAATATAGCTTCGGGCTTTATCCACGGGCATGGAGTTAGGATCGTAATCACTCTCTTGGGTAATGGTTTCTAATCTATTTTGTTTGGTCATGAGTTTAACGTCTTATTCTTTTCGGTTGCTTATCCACCAATATATGACATCTCTATTTTTCGTGTTGTGGCGGTTTCAGCTGTCCTTATTTCAGAATAGTTATCGGTTCTCGATTGCCAAAGCTTAGAGATGACATCTGAGATTGCTGTGTCGGATGCACCTGTTCTAAGTAGCATGCGAAGGTCTGTACCTTGTGTAGCAAAGAGACAGGTATAAATCGACCCTTCTGCTGACAGTCTGGCTCTGGTGCATGATTGACAAAAAGCTTGTGTGACCGAAGAAATAAATCCGATTTCTCCTGATCCATCAGTATACCTCCAGCGCTCGGCAACTTCCCCAACATAATTGGGTTCGATCGGCTCAATTGGGAAAATAGCATTGATGCTGTCTACTAAGGTTTGTGATGGTACGACGTGACTCATCTTCCAACCATTGGTTGAGCCGACATCCATAAATTCAATGAAACGAACAATGTGCCCGCTGCCTTTAAAATACTTGGCCATCTCTAAAACATCGTGATCGTTGACTCCTTGTTTTACAACCATGTTGATTTTAATTGGCTTGAAGCCGATTTTATCGGCCTCTTCGATTCCTTCTAAAACTTTTGAAACAGGAACATTCATATCGTTCATCATCTGAAAGGTGTCATCGTTCAGTGAGTCCAGGCTGACTGTGATCCGTTGTAATCCTGCATCTTGAAGGATGGCCGCTTTTTGTTTAAGCAACGTGGCATTTGTGGTGAGCGTCAGGTCGAGTTGGTGCGAAGCGGAAATCATCTCAATTAGCTTCTCAAGTTGTTTTCGCAACAGCGGTTCGCCCCCTGTGATCCTTACCTTTTCTACACCGTGATCTTTGAAAATGCCGACTAGTCGATTGATTTCGTCAAAAGACAGCAACTGCGTGCGTTCTAGAAATTTAAAATCTCGGTCGTACACGCTTTTGGGCATGCAATAGGTGCATCGGAAGTTACACCGATCCGTGACAGAGATGCGGAGGTCTCGCAGATGCCTCTGTCGTGTGTCTTGAACATGTGTATCAATGAGCGATGGATTATTTGAATTCATGTGCTGAGCTAAATATTTTTTATTTTGTGTAATACTTAACGCATTATATACGATTGAACACAACGGTCTTTTTCTCTGTATTGTGCGCAGTGAGCTGTTAGTAAACGATTGATTCACAACAAATGTAAAATAAGATCCACACAAATTCGAGTTACATAAATATGGAAATAAAAGTATTTTTTTTTGCAAAACTTCGAGAAGTCTTTGAGATTGGTCACGAAGTTATTGTCATAACGGATTCTGAGAACAAGGTATCCGATGTGCTTAACGTTTTACGTCAAAGAGGCGATGTTTGGAGACGTGAACTCGACGAAAATAAGTCCTTCCGCATAGCCGTCAATCAGGAAATGGTATCGGACGACGTATTTTTAAATGAGGCTGATGAAGTGGCATTTTTCCCACCGGTCACAGGTGGATGACATCATGAGTGTGCGTATACAAACAGATGATTTTGATGTGAGCCGGGAAATGTTGGCCTTGAGGCAAAAGAATCCTAAAGTCGGTGCTGTGGCCAGTTTTGTTGGTGTGGTTCGTGACTTAAATGACGGGGAAGATATTTCTACGCTTGAACTTGAGCATTACCCGGGGATGACTGAGCGGTCTCTTGAACTTATTGTCACTGAGGCGAGAGCTCGTTGGGATATATATGATGCATTAATTATTCATCGCGTAGGTGTGCTGCAGCCGTTGGATCAGATTGTACTTGTCATTGTGACGAGTGCCCATCGTGGTGAGTCATTCAAGGCTTGTGAGTTTCTAATGGACTATCTAAAAACTCGAGCGCCTTTCTGGAAAAAAGAACAAACGTCGTCTGGTGAGCGTTGGGTAGAGGCACGTGCGAGCGACGCTGAGGCTGCTGAGCGTTGGGCGAAAGCCCAGAGTAAGTAGTTCAATTGAATATGTCTGATACGCTGCAACCCCAATTAAAAGTCAGCTTTCGTAAGTCCATTGCCATGGGCCCAGGAAAAGCTGCCTTATTAGACTCAATCCATAAAAATGGATCTATTTCGGCGGCTGCGCGGGATCTTGGGATGTCTTATCGAAGAGCGTGGATACTCGTTGACACTATGAATCAATGTTTTTCATCACGGCTCGTTGAAACGTTAACTGGTGGAACCCGAGGAGGCGGTGCTCAAGTTACCGAGTTTGGTAAAGAGGTTCTTTTGCGCTTCCGAGCTATGGAGCTCAAGGCGACAAGTAGTGTTAGCGCCGAGATGGCTGAATTCTCTCAATATATGCGTTAGCCTCTATGGGCTTGACATTTAGCGCTATATCTTATTAAATATAACGAAACACGTGGTAGCGTGGCTGACTATGTTAAAAACCCCTTTTAAAGCAAGTCTGATTTTGGCGCCTTTTTGGCGCCAAAGTTTTATTTGAAACAAATATTTATGAATATAAACTAACTGTTCTTTTATAAATTTTGTTTTCATTTCCCATAACTCTGGAAGCTGTGATGATCCCGCTACTTTTAAGCCTCAAAGTGGCAGGGTTCGCGACTATTGTTGCGACAGTCGCGGGCGTGTCAATCGCCTGGGTTGCGGCTAAGCGTGAGTTTTGGGGAAAGGAAATTTTGGATGCGGTGATGACCTTGCCTGTGGTTCTGCCTCCCACCGTATTAGGTTATTACCTACTTGTGCTTCTGGGACGGCGTGGCCCCATTGGATCTTGGTTGGAATCTCAATTTGGTATTAATTTAATATTTACCTGGCAGGGGGCAGTGATTGCTGCTTCGATAGTTGCCTTTCCTCTCGTGTATAAATCTGCAAGATCCGCGTTTGAGGGTGTCTCACGACAGTTAGAGGATGCTTCCCGAGTCTTGGGTAAAAGTGAGTTACAAGTCTTTGCTTTGGTAACCTTTCCCCTTGCGCTTCGAGGAATATTGGCAGGGTCGATGTTGGCGTTTGCAAGAGCTCTCGGAGAATTTGGTGCTACGCTGATGGTGGCTGGGAGCTTGCCTGGTAAAACTCAAACTCTCTCAATTGCTGTTTATGAGGCGGTTCAGGCCGGTCATGATCAAATAGCTAATTTTCTGGTGATTGTTACTTCTATTGTTTGTATTGTGGTTTTACTTGCATCGAACTATTTTCTTCGACCCAAGTATCGAGTGATTTGAGCTGATATGAGAGTTGATGTAGACGTTCAGCAGTTATTTCAGTCTGGTGGCCACGACTTCGATTTAAATATTCGATTCAGTTGTGATGAGGACATTACAGTCTTGTTTGGGCAGTCTGGAGCGGGTAAAAGCTTATTGCTAAAAATAATTGCAGGTTTACAAAACGTCAGATCTGGAAAGGTCGTGATTAATGACCGAGTTCTATTCGATTCCGAAAAAGGCATAGAGATTGCATCGCGGTATCGTAACGTAGGCTATTTGTTCCAGGACTATGCCTTGTTTCCTCACATGACGGTAGCTGAGAATATTGGGTTTTCGCGACGTTCCATATTTTCAAGAAGACTGAAGGGGGCTGATCTGGATCGGGTTCAAGAATTACTCGACATATTTCAAATTAAAGATTTCTCTAAGAAATATCCATCTGAAATTTCAGGGGGGCAAAGGCAGCGTGTCGGAGTTGCGCGAGCGCTGTTACAGCGACCGGAGATTCTTCTTCTCGATGAGCCTTTCTCGGCGCTTGATCCGTTATTAAGAATACAGATGAGAGCTGAACTTAAGAAAATTCAATCGCTTTTCGGGATACCAATTTTATTGATTACGCATGATCCGCAGGATGTCGCTGAATTAGGGCAAAGGTTGATTCTAATTAAGCAGGGTTTAGTCACGGATTCAGTTGATCTTTGTGGGGCGCCCTATAGGGATCCTCTAGGTGCTCCTGTTCGACCTGAAATCAGAAAGATATTGTGGAGCGCAGCCGGAATTACTGATGTTTAGTTTTAAAAAAATTGTAGTGCTGTTTGTATTGAGCTTTGCGATATGTCGTTCTGGTTATGCTGTGGAAACTGAGCTATTGATTTCAGCTGCATCGAGTATGACGGATGTATTGCAAGAAATTATCGTGGAATTTGAGTCTACGTATCCTGATATAAAAGTATCAACCAACTTTGCTGGATCGGGGACTTTATTAAGGCAAATTGAGCGAGGTGCACCGGTAGATTTATTTCTATCAGCAGATCAGATGACGATGCAAGAGGCAGTAAGTAAGAAATTGATCCATAAAGACTTGGTTCGCCACATTGCTGGAAATCGACTCATTCTTGTTGGTCGAGATGATTTATCATTTGCAGTGTCGGGTATCGCTGATATCGCGAGCTCGAGGGTCAGGAGAATTGCTATTGGCAACCCTGATAGTGTTCCGGCGGGCCGATATGCACAGGCGTTACTTGTAGATAAAGATCTTTGGAGCGAGGTGTCTCCTAAATTAATTTTTACTCAGAATGTGCGCCAGTGTCTTGACTACGTTGCTCGTGGAGAAGTTGATCTGGCGTTCGTATATGCTACCGACATTCGGATGCCGCGAGATGGTGTACGTGAGTTATTAACAATGGATTTGTCATCTTCGTTAGTATATCCAGTCGGCGTTATAAATAGCACTGAACACTTGGAAGAGAGCCAACGTTTCTTGAGTTTCCTTAAAACAACTAAAGTTACAAGCATCCTTGAGTCATTTGGATTCTTAAACGTGGAAGAGCGGTTACGTTAGGGTAAGATGTTTTCTTAAGTAGTGATTTTCAAAAAAAGGGCGACACGTGTTGACGAAGCTTGTTGCGATTGGTCTAGGTGCAGCGGGAGGCGCTTGGATTCGATGGGGTTTAGGGCTCATCTTTAACGCCACATTAAAAAATATTCCGTTAGGCACTTTTCTAGCCAACTTGGTTGGAGGATTTTTGATTGGCGTGGCTGTTGAGTTTTTTTCTCACAACACTCAATTATCACCAGAATGGAAATTGTTGATTATTACTGGTTTCTTGGGTGGACTGACTACGTTTTCTACTTTCTCGGTTGAGTCAGTGCAGCTCATTCAAAGCGGCCGAGTGGGCTGGGCCGCAATCCTTATCGGCATTCACGTGTTCGGATCAATTCTAATGACTGTGCTTGGGCTGAGTTTGTGTAAATCCTTGATGGCTTAGCATAGTCATTTGTGTCTTTATGAACCCAGTTCAAATGCCCGGAGTCGTGATTTTTTTTGCGGCATCAAAATTATGATTAGTTAGATTTTTTGTGGAATCATTTGAGGCGGTTTTAGAGGTCATGATGAAGCCGGCATACTGATTTTTAACGACATCTTCGCATAACACCCTATATCGAGTCATACCACCTGCATAAGGCATGAATATACGTGGCTTACCTTCGACATTCGCACCTAAATACCAAGAATGCGGGACGGTAACAAGAAGTGTGGCATTCGCAGCCTCATTGACATGTTCCACCCATTCGTCAGCAGCTTCTTGGCTTGCCTCACACGTATCAATCTCATTACGTCTCATATGTTCAACGCATTGAGTAATCCATTCGACGTGCTGTTCGATAGGTACAGGCATATTGCACAACACAGATGGGCTTCCGGGTCCGGTGATGGTGAATAGGTTAGGAAAGCCTGGCGTTTGCAAGCCCAGATAGGTTTTCGGCCCCTCTTTCCATGCTTCTTTTAACGAGAGTCCATTTCGACCTCGAATGTCCATTTCAAAGAATTTTCCAGTGATGGCATCAAACCCTGTTGCAAAGACAATCATATCTAACGGGATGTGTCGAGTCGTGGTTTGTATTCCATCCTCTGTTATTTTGACAATGCTTTCTTTCTTTAGGTTAACTAGTGACACATTATCCCTGTTGAATGTTTCAAAGTAGTTTGTATCGATAGGTGGGCGCTTTCCGGCATAGGGATAGTCAATAGTGGCGAGTGCTTCAGCCGTTTCTTCGTCTTGCACTATAGTTCTGATTTTTTTCTTTAGAAATTCAGCTGCGGTGTCATTTGCCTCTTTGTTCGTGGTTAGATCTTGATAGGTCGCTCTAAATTGAAGCCCACCTTTTCCCCAAGCCTTTTCATAGACGGCTTGTCTTTCATCCTCTGATTGTTCAAACACTTTAGTTGTTGAGATCCGAAATGCGTGCCCATTTGGAGTCGATTGGACAGCTTGTTTGATTTCTCCAAAGTTTTTATTGACGTATTGCTTCCATTCATCAGTGAGCGGCACGTTGCGAGCTGGGACACTGTAGTTCGGGGTTCTCTGAAACAGATGAAGATGGCCGGCAGTTTCTGCGATTACGGGTGCAGCTTGTATTCCAGTAGACCCAGTTCCGATTTGCCCAATTCGTTTATCTTTAAATGAGACTTCTTCGTGTGGCCAATTCCCTGTGTGATACCACTCGCCTTTAAAGTCATTTAGGCCGGGGATGTTTGGAATGTTTGCAGAAGAGATACAGCCAATTCCAGTAATTAAATAGGTCGCTCGGTAGGTGGCTCCGTCTTTTGTTGTTAGTTCCCATTCATTTGCTTCTTCGATGAAGTGGGCGCTGGTGACAAGAGTGTTGAACTTAATATGAGTTCTGAGCTCAAGTTTTTTAGCAACGAAATTGAGATAACTTCGAATTTCTTCTGGGCCAGGATAGCGTTCTGACCAGTTCCACTCTTTATAGATTTCTTCAGAAAACATATAGCAGTAGGAGTGGCTTTCCGAGTCACAGCGGGCCCCAGGATAACGATTCCAAAACCAGGTGCCCCCTAGGTCTGCACCGGCCTCTAATACGATCGTGCTAAGATTTAGTTGATCTCGAAGGGTATGCAGTTGATACAGTCCTGAGAATCCTGCGCCGATAATAATGGCATCGACTGAGTTAGCGTGATCTGACATTGATATATCCTCCATATTTTATATCGCTGACCACTATACAAGTGGTGTAACGTTAGCATTTCGTTGTTTGTTGAATATTATTCTTGCCGCATCAATTGTTTCTGATGCGGTCATTCCTATCGGGCCGCAGCCATCGTTTGATAATTGATCTGCCGCTAGCCCTTGAAGATGCACTGCAGCTAGCAGGGCTGTGTGGCTATAGGCTCCTTGAGCGACAAACGCACCGATAATACCGGTCAAGACGTCACCCATGCCTGCACTGGCCATTCCCGGGTTCCCGGTTGTATTGATAAACCAATTACCATCCGGAAATGCGCACACGCTACCGACACCTTTAAGGACCACTTCCGCATTAAACTTACTTGCTAGGGTTAATGTTGCCTGTACTCTATTTGCTTGAATTTCCCTAACAGAACAGTCCAATAATCTGGCTGCTTCACCGGGGTGTGGCGTGAGTACAGTCGAGTTGTCACGGTTATTAGTCAGCGTCACGAGTGCAGGATGTTGTGCAATAAGATTTAACGCATCAGCATCCAAGACGATCGGTATAGGTAGAGCTAAGATCTTTGTCAGAATATCGTACGCGATGTTACTGACGCCAAGACCGGGACCGATGGCGATGCATGTTGTGCTATCAAGTTGGATGACCTCAGAAGCTTTTCTCATCATAATTTCTGGCTGCATCCAATCTATCGAGGGTGATGCCGCATCGACGAAACCCATGAGAACACGTCCTGCGCCTAACTTAATAGCGGCGCGCCCTGATAAGACCGCGGCACCAACTAAACCTTCACTGCCCCCAATGATAACGAGCTGACCATGTGTGCCTTTATGAGATGATTTGGCTCTTGGTGTCAGAACATTATTTAGGACCTCATTGCCGATTAGGTAACCATGGTTATCAGGGGGTGGTACAGGTCCCATATTGAGGTCGCTGAAATGGATTGTGCCTGAATAATCTGGCCCAAGACCCGTGTGTAAACCGACTTTATATCCAAGAAAAGTAACGGTATGGTGTGCTCGAATGCAACAACCCATGACGTTCCCTGTGTCCGCACTTAATCCAGACGGTATGTCGATGGATATGATCGTAGCTGGCAGGCGATTAATATGTTTAACGAGTTCTTCGAGTTCGCTGGACAGGTTACGTTTTAAGCCAATACCGAATAACCCATCAATGATTAGATCATAGGAGTCTTCATTACTTAGAGTGCTTTGGATTGTTCCACCGGCCGATTCCCATTTTTCGAGGGCGCTAACCGCATCGGGAGAGCTCTGATTTTTATTGAGTGGAGCGAGGACTGAAACGCGAAAATTTGCATGTTTAAGATGTCTGGCAGTAACGTACCCGTCACCGCCATTATTTCCAGGACCTACGATGACTAAAGCCGAACGAGCGTGAGTTGGTGCGACTTGAATCGCAAGGTCAGCGACATTTTTTCCTGCTGACTCCATAAGGTTAGGTTTCGGATTGAGGGAGAATAAGTACTCCTCAATCTGTCGTATCTGCTCAGTCTGGTAGACGGGTACCTTATGCATAGGTTCAGTATAGGCGATTTGATTTATGGTCGGACATTTGATGGGCATTCGTCAGCTATAATCTTGGTTTGAAGATATCTTACTCAAAATCATAGACTCCATGCCGGAAATCGTTTTTTTAAAAGGTCGTCAAGCCTTTTCGCAATTTCGCCTCGATGAACTATCCAAAGAAGTGCAGGCTATAGATCCCCAAATAAGTGAGATCTCAGCAGTTTTTTGGCATTTTGTCGAGTTGGATAACCCCCTTTCTGGGGAACAGGTCATTCAGCTTGATCAAATTCTCGCTTATGGCCCCAAAGAGTCAAAATCAGCAGATGATAGTGCCCATTTCGTTGTGGTTCCTCGGCTTGGTTCTATCTCCCCTTGGTCAACCAAGGCAACTGATATTGCCAAAGCCTGCGGGCTTATGGAAGTCTCTCGAATAGAGCGTGGTGTCGTCTGGAGTTTCAAAACGAAGAGGCATCAATCGGCTTCACAAGCTACTCTGAAGCGTATTGTCTCGATGGTTCATGATCGTATGACTGAAACTGTCCTTGTTGACATCAATGATGCAAAGAAACTTTTCAGACACGTGCAACCGCAGCCGCTCCGCACAATACCGGTATTAAAAGATGGTCGACGTGCGTTAGAAGATTGTGATCGTGAGATGGGTTTAGCCCTCTCCCCAGATGAGATTGATTATCTTCAGCATAACTTTGAGCGAATTGGTCGAGATCCTACGGATGTAGAGTTAATGATGTTTGCTCAAGCGAACTCAGAGCATTGTCGCCACAAGATTTTTAACGCATCCTGGATAATCGATGGTCAAGCGCAAGATTATTCTTTGTTCGGCATGATTCGAGAGACGCACCGACAGGTACCGAAGGGCACTATTGTGGCCTACTCGGATAACTCTGCAATTATGGAGGGGACCGAGGTTAACCGCTTCAGGCCTATGCCAAACGGTCGATATGAATATGTGCAAAACGAGTTAACACATACTTTAATGAAGGTGGAAACACACAATCATCCCACAGCTATCTCTCCATTTCCTGGTGCCGCAACTGGTTCTGGCGGAGAGATTAGGGATGAAGGGGCCACAGGCAGAGGGGCGAAGCCGAAAGCCGGTCTCGCAGGCTTCAGTGTCTCTCACCTGCGGATACCAGGGGCGGGTGAACCTTGGGAGGAAAATGGCGTTGGCAAACCGGATCGTATTGCATCTGCATTAGATATCATGTTGGAAGGTCCCATTGGAGGCGCAGCGTTTAATAACGAATTTGGCCGACCTAATCTCTGTGGATATTTTAGGAATTATGAGCAAGAGATAGAAGGGGTCGTTCGTGGATACCATAAGCCAATTATGTTGGCTGGTGGCTTGGGCAATATTACTGATCAGCAATCCATAAAGGAGTTATTTAAAGCAGGTACGTTGATCGTTCAGCTTGGTGGTCCCGGCATGCTCATTGGTATGGGAGGAGGGGCTGCTTCGAGTATGGCAACTGGTGAAAATAGTGTTGATCTCGATTTTGACTCTGTTCAAAGAGGGAATCCGGAGATTCAAAGACGATGTCAGGAGGTGATCGATCGGTGTTGGGGGCTAGACGACAAAAATCCAATATTGTCGATCCATGATGTTGGAGCCGGTGGTCTTTCTAATGCTCTTCCCGAATTGGTAAATGACGCGCACTGCGGCGCGCGTATTGACTTAAGGCGTATTCCATCTGAGGAGCCCGGTATGACGCCGATGCAAATATGGAGTAATGAGTCGCAAGAGCGTTATATGTTGGCGGTAGATCCTGAGAGTTTTGAACAGTTCCAAAAAATTTGTGAACGAGAACGCTGTCCATTTGCGGTGCTCGGTGAGGCGACGGCAGACAGTCACCTGAACGTATTTGATTCTCATTTCGGTAATAAGCCTGTAGATATCGCGCTATCAGTTATGTTGGATAAACCACCCAAAATGACGCGTGATGTAAAACGAAAAAAACCACAGATAAAAACCAAAAAATATCCACTGATAAAATTGGATGACGCGTTCACACGAGTGCTCTCATTCCCAGCAGTGGCAGATAAAACATTTCTAATTTCGATTGGTGACCGTTCAGTCGGAGGACTTTGTTCACGAGACCAATTTGTTGGCCCCTGGCAAATACCGGTCAGTAATGTTGCGGTGACTGCTATGGGATTTGATCAGTATGTTGGTGAGGCATTTGCAATTGGCGAACGTGCTCCTTTAGCAGTGATGGATGGACCAGCTTCTGGACGAATGGCAATTGGTGAGGCAATTACGAACATAGCAGCTGCACAGATTGATCGTCTAAGTAATATTAAATTATCAGCAAATTGGATGGCACCTGCTGGTTTTGAAGGGGAGGATGCAAATCTCTTTGATACTGTCGCAGCCGTTGGTCTGGAGCTTTGCCCGCAGCTTGGGATAAGCATTCCTGTGGGTAAGGATTCGATGGCAATGCGGACCGCTTGGCGGGAAGGCGCTCAAGATAAACAAGTCGTCTCTCCCGTTTCCTTAGTTATCTCAGCGTTTTCTCCTGTGTCGGATATTAGAAGAACATTAACGCCTGTCCTAAGGCCTGATTTAAATACGCAATTGATTTTGATTGACTTGGGTGGCGGTAAAAATCGTATGGGCGGTTCCATCTTGCATCAAGCGTATCTTTTGGAGCATGGAGATGTCCCCGACCTTGATAGCGCAAAAATCCTACAGGCTTTCTTTAAAGCGATACAGGATTTAAATAAGAGAAATAAAATTCTGGCCTACCACGATCGGTCAGATGGGGGCTTGATTGTCACCTTGGCTGAGTGCATGTTTGCATCACATGTTGGATTGACCGTAGATTTAGAAGTGGGGTCTGATCACAATAGGCAACTTGCGGCACTTTTTAGTGAGGAGCTCGGGGCAGTTATCCAAATTGATAACTCTGCTGAATTAGAGGTACATTCGATATTGGAATCATACGGGCTTGCCGATTGCGCCAGAAAAATTGGGTGCCTAAATGATAAAGGTACGCTAGAAATTTCATCTAACGGAAGCCCTTTGATGGATGAGGCTGGTTGGTTACTCCAGCGTACGTGGTCTAAAACCACGTTTCAGATGCAGTCAATGCGTGACAATCCAGAATGCGCCAAACAAGAATATGATCGAATTTTGGACACTTCTGATCCAGGCTTAAATGCGCATTTAACGTTTGATATCAATGATTCGTATCGAGCGGCTGTTATTAACAAGGGTGCTAAGCCGAAAATAGCTGTGCTACGAGAGCAAGGGGTAAATGGTCAGATTGAAATGGCGGCATCCTTCGATCGAGCTGGGTTTTCTGCGATCGATGTTCATATGAGTGACATTATTTCAGGCCGTACTTCTTTAGCTGAATTTAAAGGGCTAGCAGCCTGTGGAGGTTTCTCTTATGGAGACGTTCTTGGAGCTGGTGAAGGTTGGGCGAAATCTATTTTATTTAATGCGAGAGCATTAGATGAGTTCTCAGAATTTTTTAATCGGGAGGATAGTTTTGCGTTGGGGGTATGTAATGGATGTCAAATGATGTCTAATCTGCGTGCAATTATTCCTGGGGCTGAACACTGGCCACGTTTTGTTAAGAATAAATCTGAACAATTTGAAGCTCGTTTTGTGATGACGGAAATCACACCAAGCCCTTCGATTTTGTTTAGAGATATGGTTGGTTCAAGAATACCTGTTGTTACATCCCATGGAGAGGGTTTGGTTGAGTTTGAATCTGAGCAGCAAAACATCCAAGCAAGGTCTTATGTCTCTATGCGTTATGTTGACAACTATGGAGAGGTGTCTGAACAGTATCCTTTTAATCCAAATGGCTCTGCTGGTGGGGAGACGGGTTTCACTTCTCGTGATGGTCGATTTACGATTATGATGCCTCACCCAGAGAGGGTGTTTCGAGCGACTCAGAACTCTTGGCATCCAGAAGACTGGAACGAAGATGGGGCCTGGATGTTTATGTTCCGTAATGCGCGTTATTGGGTTAGTTGATTCGCATTCTGACTGGTCTATTGATCGAAGGTCTCGATCGTCGCCGAATCTCGTAGAGCCGAAATGAGAGCATCTCGTTTTTCAGTTATGAGGTCTTTGCGAATTTGATCGGATAACTCATCATATTCAGGGAAAGAGGCCTCCCTGATGTCCAGCATTTCAACTATGTGATAGCCGAAATTTGAAAGTACCGGCTCCTGCGTTAACTCGCCTTTACTAAGAGCAATCATTGCGTCTGAAAATGGTTTTACAAAGCGATCAGGAGTGGACCAATCGAGTTTTCCTCCAATATCTTTTGTACTGATATCAATCGATAATTCTGATGCCAGGGCAGTAAAATCCTCACCAGTAGCGATCCGAGCAATAATGCCATTCGCCGTATCTTTGTCTTCTACGAGAATGTGACGTACGAGATATTCCATGGACTTGGCACGCGCTTTTTTAAGTTTTGCGTGCTCAGCGCGTTTTTCCGCCTCATCGGGTTCGCTGGCTTTTATGATTTGTCCAAATAATGCGTTAAGGAGTAATTGCTCTTTAGTGGCGTCAAGTTGTCGCTGGAACTTTAGATCTTCATTTATTTTTCGACGCAATGCTTCTTGAGCTAGGATTTCACGGGTAATCATTACATCAAGTACGCTTTTTCGAAACTCTGGCGTGTCCTCTTGTCCTTGACTTATCTGGCTGTTAATCAACATTTCATATTTTGATGTGGAGACGTCAACGCCATTTACAACAGCGATAACTTCTTGAGCAGCACTAACTACCGAAATGTTTAGGACGACGAAAAAAATTAGAGTTTTTAACGTTTGGTGGAGTACTTTCATAGTATTTCCTAGCTGTTGCGATTTTTGAGAAACGCTTATCGATTAATCTTCCGGACCGAATGCTTGTATTGATAAAGCGTGAATGGCTCCAGGCATAAGGTCTGACAAACATTCATAAATCATTCTATGTCTTTGTATGGTTGCTTTTCCGGAAAACCTCGGTGACACGATGGTCAGCTCATAGTGTCCGCCGCCAGACTCCTGGACGCCTGCGTGACCAGCATGTGACGCTGAGTCATCAAAAATATCGATTGCGGTAGGTTCTAATTGGGTTAGTCTTTGTTTAATTTTATCGATCGTATTCATATGAAATAAAATTCTTGTTGTCGTTCTTACGTCTTACGTATGAGGCGCGCAGGTAACCTTAATCGTCTTCGGGGGTGATGTGTTTCGCTAAAACAAATGCTTGTCCTAATGCAAAAATCAAAAGTAAACCCATGCCACCAAACAATTTAAAGTTAACCCACATGTCCGTGTCGAAGTTGAAGGCTACATACAGATTGAGGAAACCCATGAATAGGAAAAAACCTGCCCAACTAAGATTTAATTTACTCCATAGCGCGTCAGGCATCTTCATTTTTGAGCCCATCATTGCTTTGATCAAATTTTTCTTAAAAAGAAGGTTGGAAAGGGTAAGTATGATTGCGAAAGCCCAATAAAGAGCTGTGGGTTTCCATTTGATGAACGTTTCGTCTTTAAGTATTAACGTTGCTCCACCGAGAATCACGATGATTCCTAGGTTAATCATCATCATTCGCTCTATTTTCTTGTGTCGCATCCAGGACCAAGCTGTTTGAGCAATGGTCGTTATGATCGCGGCAGCTGTTGCGGCCATAATGCCGTAGCTTTTAAAAACAAAGAAGAAAATGATGATGGGGAATATTTCAAAGAAAAATTTCACGTTTATGTTCCGATATGTCGAGTGTTTTCTAGTTAAGTATTCTAATCTAATCGTGAAACTTGTTTTTTAACGTTAATGCCCGCCGATTCATTTACTGTATCAAGGTACCATTTCACTTTTACCGGCATTATTCATTTAGTAAAGGAGAGCGTTTCCAAATGGCAAAAAACCCATTAGTTGATTTGGTGAATTATGCCGATGCGACACCAGAAGTTCGAGAGATTTTTGACGATATTATGAACACACGTCAATCTGATTATGTGAATAACATATGGAGGGCATTGGCTTCACACCCTCCTTTGCTGAAGCAGTTTTGGAGTCAAATGAAGGAGGCAATGATCAAGCCGTCTCGTTTGGACCCGCTGACCAAGGAGTTAATTTATCTGGCAGTGAGCATCACGAATAGTTGCACTTACTGTATAAATAGTCACACTGCTGCAGCTCGAAAAAAAGGTCTAGATGATGAAATCCTTGGGGAGTTAAATTCAATTGTAGCTTTGGCTAACGCGGGGAATCGATTAACCGATGGGTATCAGCTTCCCGTTGACGATATGTTTCAATCAAAGCAGTTGGCTCCAAAGTGGAAGTACGAGGCTAAGACTTCTTCGGCGGCTAGCAATAAGGTGAAGAAGCGAGCGAGGTCTAAGTAGTTAGGAATATTACAAAAAAGTGGGAGTGAGAAATGAGTGTGCAAAAAGCCTTAGAAGGTAGATTCAGTTGCCGTAAATTCGCCGAGACCCCTCTGCCAAGAACGGTGATTAATGACTTGCTGAAAACTGTCCAAAAAACGGCATCGTGGTGTAACACGCAACCTTGGGCTATAGATGTCATTTCAGGTGAGTCGCTTAAGAAGCTTAGTGACTCGTTGATTCAATCCGCGTCCAGCGGGGATGTTCCCAATCCTGATTTTGATTTTCCGGAGCAATATTCAGGTGTTTTTAGAGAGAGAAGGAAAGTTTGTGGATTGCAGCTTTATGATTCTGTCGGCATTCAAAAAGGTGAGGTCGAAAAAACCAAGGAGCAGAGCCTAGAAAACTTTAATTTTTTCAGTGCGCCACATGCATTGTTCATTTCAACTCCTAAAGAGCTTGGCCTTTATGGGGCGCTCGACTGCGGACTTTATATTTCCTCTTTTATGCTTCTAGCGCAGGAGCTTGGTATTAATACAATTGCGCAGGCAGCTGTCGCGAGTTATCCTGATGTCATACGGCAACATGTCCAAATCGATATAAACCGCAACCTTTTGTGTGGTATTAGTTTTGGATATGGAGAAGAGTCGCATCCGGTTAATAGGTATCGAACGGAACGAGAGTCTATCGAAAACGTAGCGGTTTTCTATGATTAGAAGGAATTGTCAGTGCTCAGTCTGGAATAGGGAATAATTTTTCACAAATTCAAATTGATGCCGCACTTCAGCCTGGTATCAGTGGGGGAACCATTCTTGATGAGTTTGGAAAGTCATTGTTGGTAGGTGTTGGGCAGTTAGACATAGAGTTTGCAATAGAAAAATGTGGCGCTATTCCGGAGAAGGCTGATTTTGGTATCAAGTCGAGTGTGGTCCGTAGCAGTCTTGATAGCCAACCTTGTGTTACCCAGCTGTTGTGCCAAAAGAGATGATTGAAGAGTTTAGGAGGAATGTAGGTTCAGTTTGCGCCTGCTTTCTTAAATTTTTCGTAGTTGTCACAAGCCGTTTGCTATTTAAATTCACAAGCTAAAATCAAAAAGCTTCGGTGCTCTACCGTCACTATGCGTAACACCTTCACCTTTGGCATACTCATAGCCTGGATTGGCGCAGGCGCACCATCACAACCCTCTTTGTAATACTTAGCTGTTTTGTAAGGAATTTGACATTAGTATATATGTTGACTATATTGTACGCATATGAACTTTCTCCCCGTTATTAAACAGCTGGCTATAGCCTATCAAGAATTTGAGGGCTATTCTTCTGCCCATATCCGAGGGTTAGGGCTACTGCCGGTTCAGTTTGATGTGATTGCGACAGTGGCTAATCAGTCGCCGATGACCTATAAGCAGTTAGGAGAAAAAACACTTATTTCCAAAAGTTCTCTAACTGGTGTAGTTGAGCGCATGGTTCAAAAAGGCTTTATTACCACTCTAGAAAATCCCAATGATGCTCGTAGTCATTTGCTTAAATTAACTGATAAAGGGCAGAAGATTTTCGAAAAGTTTTTTCCAGAGCACCTTAAACATCTTGAAGTGGCATTTCAAAAGCTGTCGAAAAAACAAATGAAAGAAATTGAGGAAGCTCTAAAAACTCTCAAATCCATTTTTATTAGCTAAAGGAAACATCATGAAGCCTCATATTGCTCAAAAATCGCCTTACGCATTGGAAGTAACTGCTGGCCAGTCTTACTACTGGTGCTCTTGCGGCCAAAGCAAGAATCAACCATTTTGTGATGGCAGCCATCAATCCACCGCGTTTACACCCGTTTCATTTATAGCTGAAAAAACTGAGACTGTTTATCTGTGTGGCTGTAAACATAGTGCCAATGGCGTTTTTTGTGATGGCAGTCATAACAAGCTTTAAACGAGCTGTGATGATTAAACGCAGGGTAGATCGTATGATTCCATCCATAGAGACCTCGGATGGTGCTGGAGTAAAGCTTAGGCGAAGTATTGGATCGTCTCATTTTTTACGATTAGATCCATTTTTGATGTTGGATGAATTTTATTCAGATGATCCTAATGACTACTTAGCTGGGTTTCCTTCTCATCCGCATCGAGGTTTTGAAACCGTAACGTATATGATCGATGGTTTCATGCGGCATGTGGATAGTATGGGTAATAGCGGGGTTATAGGTCCTGGAGATGTGCAGTGGATGAGTGCGGGTCGCGGCGTGATCCATTCTGAAATGCCAGAACAAACAGAGGGTCGGATGCGGGGTTTTCAGTTGTGGATTAATTTACCCGCTGCCGCCAAAATGAAACCGCCCACATATCAGGACATTCCTAAAGATTCGATTCCCGAGTTTAGCGAGGCAACGGGTCTGCGCGTACGTATTATTGCTGGTCGATTTGAATATGATGGTCGTGTGATACCAGGTCCAATAAATGCGTTATCGGCAGATCCATATTTTTTAGATGTGTACCTACCGGCAGGTCATAGCGTTAGTGTTGCGCTCCCTCTGACACATAATAGCTGTGTTTATGTATATGAGGGGGAGGCTATGATTGGGGATGAGACGATATTGCTTGTACATCGTGCCGCAGCTATCCTTACTGAGGGAGATACGGTGGATATCATGGCTTCAAAAAATGGAGCACGATTTTTGCTCTTAGCAGGAAGGCCGCTTAACGAGCCTATAGTGCAACATGGGCCATTTGTTATGACTACTCGTGAAGAAATCGAAGAGGCGATTTCTGACTACCAGTGTGGGCGGCTCACCGATTCAGCTAAAGTTTAGCTCGGAACCCGCAAGAGATGCATGCGGGTTAATTATTAGTTCGCGAAGCGCTCTATCTGGATCACGAGATCATTAAAGTCATCAGCAACAAAGTCATGATGTGCAGAGGGTGTTTTATGAGGTGGATCTTCGTGCCCCCATTCTTCAGGTCTGCGGACAAATGCTGTTTTAAACCCACATTGTTTAGCTGCATCTAGGTCAAAGTTGTGAGAAGCAACCATGCAGCATTCCTCTGGTGCGAGTTGTAAGTATTTGGCGCAGGTAAGGTAGACCTCTGGAAGAATTTTATATTTACCGATTCCCTCGCAGGAAATCACGGCATCCCAAGTCAATCCGTTTTTCCGAGCGGTATCGATAATGGCTCGGTAGGAAAGCAGCGTAAATGATACGCAGATGAAATGCTTCTTAAATTCGGTTAGCGCAGTAGGAAAGTCGGGCCAACATTCAAGAGAATGCAGTGCGTCCCAAGCTATGGATTGTTTATCATTTTCGGTGAATTTTGTGAGGTGATGTTTTTCAATTAATTCATTAAGTGCTTCTGCATGAACGTCATCAAAATTTTTTGTCGCGGCAGTGTGTTCGCCGTGGTTCAACATCAGATTAAGAGTGCGTCGCCGATATTCGTTTGTTATAGATCCCCAATCCTGTTTTATGCCGTGCGCCTCACCAATGCGCTTAAAGGCTGTTTTGAATCCAGTGTGCCAGTCTAGGATCGTGCCTCCGGTGTCAAACGTCAATGCTTTGATTGTCATAGGATGTTTAGGGATTCAATGAGTTTGATAGGATTTTAGTTTAAAGGCAGTATACACATCCAATTGTTTAGGTTTCGAACTGAACGGTTTTCTTAAACGTGATTGGATTGGCGATATTAAAATTTATTTTGTGGCCTCCAAGGGCTCGTCTGTTTTTTCGTTTGAGTAGATGAAGGTCTTTTGTGATGAGCTGGTCAGCTGAATGATGGCCAGCCAAAACCAGAAACTTTATATCGTCCGGATCTTTACACCAGTATTGTGGATCCTCTAATGGTCGAGTATCGACAAAAGTACATAAGGCTTTGATATCATGCTCAATAACAGATTTGTTAGCGTTCCGGCCTAAGAATCGACTAAATCTGAGCACCGTGATGGCTTCACTTAAGCATGCATCGTCGATAATTATTTCGATACGGTTTTGTTTTTTTAGTACTTTGAGCGGTGTGATATTGATGTCGTCAAAATAAAACCAGTCAATCCATATATTCGTATCGAAAACCACCCGCATAGGGCTTAAAAGAGCTCTTTGTCATTGAGGTAGCGCCACTGTCCAATGGGTAGCTTGGATAGCGTGACGCGGCCTATGCGCACCCGCTTCAGACCCGTAACGCTTAGGCCGACAAATTCACACATTCTACGTATCTGTCGTTTCTTTCCTTCTCGCAAGACGAATCTAAGTTGATCCTCATTAACCCAAGATACTTTGGCGGGCTTCAATGCTTTTCCGTCTAATTCAAGTCCATGATGGAGTAATTCCATACCACTTTCTGTCAGAGTTCCACTGACGCGGACGAGATATTCTTTTTCAATTTCCGTGTCTTGACCAATTAATTTTTTGGCAATTCTCCCGTCTTGAGTCAAGACAAGTAATCCCGTTGTGTCAATATCAAGACGTCCCGCCGGAGCTAGCCCTTTTAAATGTTGTCTAATAAATACTTTTTTTGATTTGTCTTCAGAAAACTGATTGTCGGGTTTAACTAATGTAATGGCAGGTTTATATTCGTCTTCGGCTTGACCAGATACATAACCAATGGGTTTGTTTATCAATATCGTGACTTTGCTGACGCCGAGCCCTTTCTCTGTGAGTGTGATTTTCGCATTATGAGGCGCTCTTGTGCCGAGCTCTTCGACGCGACTGCCGTTCACCATAACCCAGCCTTTGGCAATGTATTCGTCAGCCTCTCTTCTGGAGCACATACCACGCTCCGACATGAGTTTTGACACGCGAATCATAGCGATGGGTTCGGGCATTGCCTTAGCGGGCGACGGCTCCTTGGAGGGGGCTACGGGGGGTTTAAGACCCAATCGAGTCATATTGTCATTACGCCGCGTTGAGTAATTCTCTTAACACGTATGGGAGTATTCCACCGTGCTTGAAATAATCGACCTCGATCGGGGTATCAATTCTCGAGAGTAGGATGATTTTTCTGGTAGCGCCATTTTTTTCAGTAATTACCAAGGTCATATCTTGTTGAGGCTTTAGGTTGTCCATGCCCAGTATCTCGAAGGTTTCCTCTCCGGTTATTCTCAGTGTTTCAACAGAGTCCTTCGCTTTAAACTGCAGCGGAAGCACACCCATACCAACAAGGTTAGAGCGATGAATTCTTTCAAAACTCTTGGCAATAACGGCTCTCACACCCAATAACTGAGTGCCCTTTGCTGCCCAATCACGTGATGAACCAGTTCCATATTCTTCACCAGCAAACACAACAGTTGGAATCTTGGATTTTTGATAATTCATGGCGGCGTCATAGATGGCCATCTGTTTTCCTGAGGGTTGTAATACTGCGTAACCACCTTCGATACGTGAGCCGTCCTTATTCAGAGGTAACATTAAATTTTTGATTCGCACATTGGCAAATGTCCCACGCATCATCACTTCATGATTACCACGGCGAGCACCATAGCTATTGAAGTCGGTTTTGGCTACGTTATTTTGCAGTAAATATTTACCAGCTGGTGAGCTTTCCTTTATAGATCCTGCTGGTGAAATATGATCGGTTGTAACCGAATCGCCAAATATACCAAGTGCTCGTGCGCCTACGATGTCTGAAATGGCCACGGGATTCATGCCGAAGCTATCAAAGAACGGCGGCTCGGCAATGTAGGTCGACTTAGGCCAGTTGTATACCTCGCCGCTCGCTGTTGGAACTTTTTTCCATAGAGGAGTAGCGTTTGCCAAGTCCTTGTAGAGTTTCTTGAACGTCTTGGCATCGGTCGCATGTTTTAGGGCGTTTGTGATCTCTCGTTGGTTGGGCCAAATGTCTCCAAGATAGATAGGCTTACCTGTTTTCCCAATACCAAGGGGTTCCTTCATCAGGTCCTTTTTCATGGTCCCAGCAATCGCATAAGCAACAACGAGAGGTGGGCTCGCTAGAAAATTAGCGCGAATATTTGGATGAATTCTGGCTTCAAAATTACGGTTACCTGAGAGTACTGCAGAGCAAACTAAATCGTTACTCAAAATGGCGTTGTCAATTGGCTCTGCCAGTGGCCCAGCGTTACCGATGCACGTTGTACATCCGTAACCGGCAAGATAGAACCCAAGCTGCTCTAAGTAGGGGAGTAGTCCAGCTTTGGTAAGATATTCAGTGACAACGCGTGATCCTGGCGCTAAGGATGTCTTAATGTGTTTTTTGACGGTCAGGCCTTTCTCTACAGCCTTTTTCGCCAAGATTCCGGCGGCAACCAATACCCCTGGATTTGATGTGTTCGTACAAGACGTGATCGCAGCAATTAAAACGTCACCAGAGCCAATGTCTATATTACTTTGTGTGAGATATCGCTGATCGAGCTCGGTCGTATTCTTATCGAAACCACCCGCAGACACGGGTGCTGCGAACAATTGCTCGAATTTTGAGGAAACATCACCCAATCGAATTCGGTCTTGTGGACGCTTAGGGCCCGCCAAAGACGGCTCAACTGTTGATAAATCAAGTTCGACGACATTGCTGTACTTAATATCACCTTTTTTAGGAATACCAAACATGTTTTGAGCGCGGTAGTATTTCTCGAAGGTGGTTACTTCATCTTCCGTGCGACCGGTGTAGCGCAAGAACTCTACGGTCTTTTTGTCGACTGGGAAGAACCCCATCGTTGCGCCGTATTCAGGTGCCATATTTGCAATAGTTGCTCGATCAGTGACGGGTAGCGATGCTGCGCCGTCACCAAAAAATTCAACGAACTTACCCACGACTTTTGCTTCACGAAGCATTTCGGTAATAGTCAACACCAAGTCTGTCGCGGTAACGCCAAACCTTAGCTTCCCTTTTAAGTTAACGCCAACAACGTCTGGAGTAAGAAAATATACCGGTTGACCTAACATGCCGGCCTCTGCTTCGATGCCACCCACACCCCATCCGACAACACCAATGCCGTTAATCATGGTGGTATGAGAGTCGGTTCCCACCAAAGAGTCAGGGTAATACATTTTATTCTTTTTGTGGACGCCTCGAGCGAGGTACTCAAGATTAACTTGGTGAACAATACCAATGCCAGGAGGTACTACTTTGAAGGTGTCGAAGGCTTGCATGCCCCATTTCATAAATTGATAGCGTTCTCTATTGCGTTCGAACTCCAGTTTCATGTTCGCGCCAAGGGCAGATTTATTTCCGTAATTATCAACCTGTACTGAGTGGTCAACAACGAGGTCTACGGGGACTAGTGGTTCGATTGATTTTGGGTTTTTTTTCAGTGACTTCGCAACTCTGCGCATAGCTGCCAAGTCCGCGAGTAAAGGCACACCCGTAAAATCTTGTAGGACGATTCTTGATACGACAAATGGAATTTCGTTGGTGCGTTTACCCTTTGGCTTCCATTGGGCTAGTTGGCTAACATGTTTTTCTGTTATTTTTTCACCATCACAATTTCTTAATACAGATTCGAGCACTATTCGTATTGAGATGGGTAATTTAGAAATATTACCCAGGCCTGCTTTTTCCAGTGCCGGTAGCGAATAGTAGGTACCTTTTTTTCCGTTTTTAATCGTGAATTCTTTTCGAGAATTAAACAGGTTATGTGCCATGTATTTCGAGCCCCAAAGTCTATATATCAATGATGACCTCGTCGGCAGAAAATCATAGACGCCGACGAGGCAGGTTTACAGCAAATAGTTATATAACAAACATATCTACAAATTCATGGACTGGTGTCTCTGCTAGTTTCTTGCTGTTGAGGCAAAGATCAAGAATTAATTTTTGTTGTTTTACAGGAAATTTTCTGGCTAAGTTCGTTTTGAATTTTTCCACTAATACGGGCATGCCTTCCTTCCGTCTTAGTTTGTGACCAATCGGGTATTCGCAGACAATTTCTTTTAGTTTCTTGCCGTCCTTAAATTCAACTGTAAGCGCGTTAGCAATTGAGCGCTTCTTTGGATCATGATAATCCTTGGTGAATTTTTTGTCTTCGATGCAAACAATCTTGTCTCGTAGTTTGTCGATGCGCGGGTCGGAAGCAACGTTGTCCTCGTAATCTGAAGCCGTCAATCGCCCATGGAGAATAGGAACAGCGACCATATACTGTATGCAGTGATCTCGATCAGCTGGATTATTCAACGGACCTTTTTTATCGATGATTCGGATGCACGCCTCGTGCGTACGAATGGTTATTTTCTTAATATCATCTGCATTTCGACCGGTCTTCTTAAGAAGATCGTGAATTTGCATGGCACACTCAACTGAAGTTTGGGAATGGAATTCAGCCGGGAAAGATATCTTAAATAGAACATTTTCCATAACGTAGCTGCCATAAGGACGTTGGAACTTGAACTCTTTTCCTTTAAATAGAACGTCGTAAAAGCCCCATGTTTTGGCGCTAAGTACTGATGGGTAGCCCATCTCGCCGGTTTTAGCGATCAGTGCGAGTCGTACAGCGCGACTGGTTGCATCGCCAGCTGCCCAGCTTTTACGAGAGCCTGTGTTTGGCGAATGGCGATAAGTGCGCAATGATTGTCCATCGACCCAAGCCAGCGAAACTGCGTTAATGATCTCTTCTTGGTTCAAGCCCAACATGTTAGCGACTACAGCAGTCGAGGCGACCTTAACAAGCACCACATGATCGAGACCTACTTTATTGAAACTATTCTCGATTGCTAAGATGCCTTGGATTTCATGGGCTTTGATCATTGCGGTGAGAACGTCTTGAATCTTGAGAGGGTTTTTGCCTGCCGCTACTGCGTTTCTTGATAACCAGTCCGCTGTAGCGAGTATTCCGCCTAAATTATCTGATGGATGGCCCCATTCGGCAGCAAGCCAAGTGTCGTTAAAATCGAGCCAACGAATCATGGTACCAATGTTGAACGCGGCTTGGACTGGGTCGAGTTGGAATTGAGTGCCGGGTACTTTCGCTCCGTTAGGAACGATTGTTCCTGGGACGATTGGCCCTAATAGTTTGTTGCAGGCGGGGTATTCCAGTGCTTCTAACCCGCAACCGAGTGTGTCCATCAAACAATATCGAGCAGTTTCATAGGCTTGTTTGCTTGTGATGGCTTTTTTCGATACGTAGTTAGCTATATCGACTAGGACTTTGTCGGGTTTTGGGCGAACATTTGAAATGTGTGCAGACATGAATTAAAGATTCCTGTTTAGATTATGTATAAATAAAAAATGTACGTAACAAATAGTTTTTGATTCTTTTATACCGATTGGCGCTCTTAATTATTTGCGTTTTGCCATTGGCACCCACTTCAAGTTCTCCTGGCCCGTGTAATTGGCGCTTGGACGGATGATCTTCCCATCGATTCTCTGTTCTATAACGTGCGCAGACCATCCAGAGGTGCGGGCCATCACAAAGATTGGCGTAAACATTGATGTTGGAATACCCATTTGGTTGTAACTTACTGCCGAGAACCAATCGAGATTTGGGAACATCTTCTTCTCATCCCACATAACTGTCTCGATTCGAGCCGCTATATCGAAGAGGTTCGTATTTCCGGTTTCTTTACATAGTGTGCGTGAAACTTGTTTAATGACTTCGTTTCTTGGGTCGCTGATTGTGTAAACCGGATGGCCAAATCCAATGACAATTTCTTTATTCGCAATTCTTTGCTTAATATCTATTTCAGCGTCCTTAGGGTTGTGATAACGCTGCTGAATTTCATAGGCTACTTCGTTTGCCCCGCCATGCTTTGGACCACGGAGTGCGCCTATTCCTCCTGTGATTGATGAATACATGTCTGAGGAAGTACCTGCGATAACGCGTGCAGCGAAGGTTGAAGCATTGAATTCGTGTTCTGCATAGAGAATTAAAGAGGTGTGCATTGCTCTAACCCATGACTCTGTAGGTTCTTTTCCATGAAGCATGTGTAAGAAGTGTCCACCAATCGAGTCGTCATCGGTTTCCGTTTCAATACGGCGACCGTTATGACTCCAGTGATACCAATACAACAACATCGATCCAAATGAGGCCATTAATCGATCGGCAATGTCTCTAGCGCCTGAGATGTTGTGGTCCTCTTTTTCTGGTAATACGGTACCAAGAGCGGAACATCCTGTTCTTAGAACATCCATAGGATGTGCTGATGCCGGTATCCACTCCAAGACTGCTTTAACGTTAGTGGGTAATCCGCGAAGCGCTTTCAGTTTTAACTTATAGTTTTTAAGTTCAGCCGCTGTGGGGAGTTTTTCATGGACCAATAGATGCGCGATTTCTTCAAACTCTGCATTTTGAGCAAAATCCAATATGTCGTATCCGCGGTAATGCAGATCGTTACCCGTTCGTCCGACTGTGCAAAGCGCTGTGTTGCCGGCAGGGACGCCTGACAATGCAACAGACTTTTTTGGTTTTGGTTTGTATTCTGTTTTTTCACTCATGATTGTTTCCTTTCACAAAAAGATCATCTAATTTTTTTTCGTATTTGTGGTAATCGAGATAGTCGTACAGTTCGTCTCGCGTTTGCATGGTGTCGAGGACAGATTTTTGCGTCCCCTCTTTGCGTACTGTTTGGTAGACGTTAAGCGCAGCCTGATTCATTGCCCGAAAAGCAGATAGCGGATAAAGAACAAGCCCTACATCTACGGAACGTAATTCCTCGACCGTAAATAGGGGAGTATGTCCAAATTCTGTGATATTCGCCAAAATGGGGACCTTAACTGCATCTGCAAATTTTTGGTACATGCTGAGCTCAGTCATGGCTTCGGGAAATATCATGTCTGCCCCAGCTTCTACGCACGCACATGCTCGGTCAATAGCGGCATCCAATCCATCAACCGCAAGCGCGTCTGTTCGGGCCATGATGACGAAGTCAGGATCTATTCGCGCGTCTGCGGCCGCTTTGATTCTGTCGATGAATTCGACCTTTGAGACGATTTCCTTGTTAGGGCGATGCCCGCATCGTTTGCTTTGGACTTGATCCTCAATGTGCATGGCCCCGGCGCCAAATTTTATTAAAGATTTTACTGTCCTTGCGATATTAAACGCGCCACCAAATCCAGTATCCACATCGACAAGGAGGGGCAGAGAGCAGACATCTGTAATGCGCCGGACGTCAGTTAGAACGTCATCCAGAGAGGAAATGCCAAGATCAGGAATGCCTAAAGAACCCGCGGCTACTCCACCGCCCGATAAGTATATAGCTTTATATCCAGATTGCTCCGCAAGACGTGCGTGGTAAGCGTTAATCGCGCCGATAACCTGTAGAGGTTGTTCAGCATCAACAGCTTCTCTAAATTTTTTCCCTTGGGAAGAGATGGTCATGATTTGTCCTAACTGTATTTCATTGAAAAAATGAGATTTTTGCTTCCTCATTGACGGATATGCCGTTGAGATGAGTTCTTTGGAGTAAATTCCAAAAGTACCGATAACTCGCCCGGTCATGCATTTCGTTGTTATGGGAGATTGGCCCCCAGTCCGCTTTTTGGGCTGCTAATAAAATTTGTGTGGCTCGATCAATTTCGTCTTCGTTAGGTTTCATCCCATTTACGATTGATTCAATTTGTGACGGATGTATGCTGTACATGCGCATGAATCCGAAAGTATCCCTAGCCGTTTTTGCGTCATCAAAAGCGAGCGATCGATCTTGAATCTCGAGGCAGGGGTTATGTGTCGCAATAAGCCCATGTCGGAGTGCGGCGGCAGCAACTTCAGTTTTAGCTCGAGAAATTAACTGATGGGTAAATTGTCCCGGCGATCGCATCGCAGTAGCGGGAATAGCTCCTTGATGATCACTGACAAAATCCAGTAAGCCGAATATAAGTCCTTCGAGTCCGTCGATACTCGCGATTTTGAAGACCTCACTGAGTGCGCTTTGCGTTTCAATAAGGATGTGGATCGGTGGCGCGCTGACGCCATTCAACTCGGCTGCTTTATGGATGTAATCAACTGTGCGAGCCGTGTCGTCATAGCTCACAGGTTTTGGAATGGTAAGGTAAGCTATATTTTGAGCAGCTTCAGCCATTAAAATATCAATGTCTTGATTGCAGGCTTGATGCATTGGATCATGGATGCGAACGCCTAATCTATTGTTAGGGCCGCCTAATTCAGCCATTATTTTCCCAACCATGATCGCGTGTTGATACTCTTCTCCAGCTGGAGCCCCATCTTCGCAATCACACGTTACATCGAACTTTATCTCTGTTGACGATTGCAAGATGACGGCCTTGCGGATGAATTTCTCGTTCCCAGCAAAGTGTTCGCATGAAGGGATTAACGGTAAAGATGATCCCGTTTGGAATAGGACATTGTCAGGATGGATCATCTTGCTTACTTACCCTTGATCGAGTAAGTGACTTATCGCACCACGTTCTTCCTCGAGCTCCTGCAGTGTGCCGTTTATTTTTGAGCGACTAAATTCATCGATGTTTAGGTCTGGGATGATCTGGTAATCACCGTTTGAACAGATGGTGGGAAACCCGTAGATCACCCCCTCTGGAATGCCGTAAGAGCCGTCAGAAGGAACTCCCATTGTCGTCCATTCTCCTTGAGAGCCTAAGACCCAATCTCGGATATGATCGATAGCGGCGGAAGCGGCAGAGGCGGCTGATGATAGGCCTCTAGCCTCAATGATTGCCGCACCTCGTTTGCCTACGGTTGATATGAATGTATTTTCATACCAGTCCTGATTGTTAATGACTTCTGGTGCAGGTTTGCCATTTATGGTTGCGAACCGATAATCGGGGTACATCGTTGGGGAATGATTACCCCAGACGATCAACTTCTTGATTAAGTCAACGCTTTGGCCACTCTTAGTGGATAGTTGGGATAGGGCACGGTTGTGGTCGAGACGCAACATTGCTGTGAAGTTGCGACTCGGGAGGTCGGGAGCGCTCTTCATTGCGATGTAAGCGTTGGTATTAGCCGGGTTCCCTACGACAAGCACTCGGACATTTCGAGCCGCAACTGCATTGAGTGCTTGTCCCTGAACGGTGAATATAGCGCCATTTGCCTCTAATAGATCTTTTCTTTCCATACCCTTTGATCGAGGCCGAGCTCCAACCAAAAGTGCGATATCGATATCTTTGAACGCGACCATTGGATCGTCAGACTGGATAATACCTGCTAAAAGTGGGAATGCGCAGTCCTCCAGCTCCATAACGACACCTTTGAGTGCATTAAGTGCGGGTGTTATCTCGAGTAGCTGCAGGATGACTGGTTGGTCTTTGCCGAGCATTTCGCCCGAAGCAATTCTAAACAATAGGCTATATCCGATTTGACCTGCGGCGCCTGTAATGGCGACTCTGATGGGCTTCTTCATCTGTACTTATCCCTTTAAAGGTTGTCTGACTTAATTTTTATACTATATGGATTCTGTCATCTGCCGCTAATTATTGTTTCTAAGGGGCGGAAGGGTATTTCACGATTCCTGGCTTGTTTTTGAGTCTATAAATGCCATTTGGATATCATTTTAGTTGCACATTGTACCTTTCGTCTGCGCCTCACGTCAACCAGTCTTATATAAGACATAAGAATAGCTGCAATTCTTGTAGATAAATCTTCAAATTGAGAATAGAATATGCCAATTATGGAGCTTCAAAGCGAAACCAATGCGGGCTATGTGCCTTTATATCGCCAAATTAAGCGTTTAATTACAGACGCCTTGAGGTCTGGTGAGTGGGCACCAGGTCAATCAATTCCAAGCGAGTTTGAGCTTGCGCAACGTTATAACGTTAGCCAAGGTACCGTGAGAAAAGCGATTTCTGATCTCGCCACCCAAAAGTTGGTTGTTCGGCACCAAGGTAGAGGCACTTTTGTCGCCTCCCACCAAATAGAACCCACAAAATTTCCGTTTCTGCGGCTGGCACCAGACGTTGGACCAGTTGTGGACGTAAATGCAAATTTAATCGATTTTTGGAGGATAAAGCTCGATGAGCTGTCTGCTTCGAACTTGTCGGTCGCTGCAGGCTCAACCGGTTGGTTAATTCGAAGAATTTTAGCTCCAGAAGGAGTTCAAACGATTTATGAAGAGATTCGTCTCCCTGGTCAGCCGTTTGAGGTGATCGAAGAAAAAATGCTTTTAGATCATAACTGCATGCTCTATAGCATGTATGAGGCTGTATTCGGATTAAGAATTCTTCATGTGGAGGAACGGGTAAAGGCGGTTTTAGGAGAAGGCGAAATTGTTGACAGATTGGGTTTGCTCGATGGTTCGCCCTTACTGAGGGTTGATCGTATTGCTTACACGTATGGAGATCGACCCGTTGAACTGAGGCGGAGTTATTGCAATACCTCTAACCATCATTATAGGAATCAAATCGTCTAATGAGCGGTTGTTGATAAAAAAATAAGGAACTAACTGTTATGAATACAAAACCGAGGCCAAAACACTTAGACCTCACCAAAATCAGGTTACCCCTTCCAGGATTTGTCTCAATTCTTCATCGGGTGAGTGGTCTGGGTATGTTCTTGATGATCGGGGTCCTCTTGGGTGTTTTATCGTTAAGTTTGGAGTCTCCGCAGGGATATGCGCAGGCAGCAAAATGTTTAACGGGTTGGTTGGGTAAAACTTTAGTCATTGGCCTTGTCTGGGCATTTACTCATCATTTCATAGCGGGTATTCGCTTCTTGCTTCTTGACTTGCATGTTGGTTCAGATCTCTCGGCGGCTCGTAAATCGAGCGCTGCGGTATTGGTTTTGAGTGTAGTCCTCACACTTATTTTTGGAGTCAGCATATGGTAAATCGAATTGTTACCGGAGCGCATTATGGGATAAAGGATTGGTTGATCCAACGAGTCACGGCGGCCATCATGGCGGTGTATACGATTGTCTTTGGAATTGTCTACGTCGTTACCTGCCCGAAAGATTACTTCGAGTGGAGCTACATGTTCCAACCTCAGTGGATGAGAACCATCACACTATTATTTTTCTTGAGTCTTTTTTGGCACGCATGGATTGGCGTCAGAGATATTTTTATGGACTATATCAAGTGCACGGCGTTGCGTCTTGGTCTTCAAGTTCTAACGATACTGGTTCTGATTGCTTATGCTCTATGGACCATTCAAATTTTGTGGAGTGTGTAAATGTCGTATCCAGTAAGAAAATTTGATGCCGTGATTGTTGGTGCCGGTGGTGCTGGCCTGAGGGCTGCACTTCAGCTTTCAGAAGCGGGTTGTAAGGTTGCTGTGCTCTCTAAAGTTTTTCCTACACGTTCCCATACGGTGGCCGCGCAAGGTGGGGTTGGCGCAGCATTAGCGAATATGGGTGAGGATAGCTGGCATTGGCACATGTACGATACCGTGAAAGGGTCAGATTGGCTCGGGGATCAGGATGCGATTGAGTTTATGTGCCGAGAAGCACCGAAGAGCGTGATTGAGTTAGAGCATTTTGGGATGCCCTTTGATCGAAATGAAAACGGGTCGGTTTATCAGCGCCCATTTGGCGGACACATGCAAAATTTTGGAGCGGGTCCACCGAGTCAGCGGTCGTGTTGTGCGGCTGATCGAACAGGCCACGCGATGCTACATACTTTGTATCAGAGAAATGTGCGATCCAACACCCATTTCTTCGTTGAGTGGATGGCGCTTGATTTGATACGCGACTCATCGGGTCAAGCTGTAGGCGTTACGGCTATGGAAATGGAGACGGGTGAAGTATTTATTTTCCACGCGAAGGCGGTTTTATTTGCCACAGGCGGAGCGGGGCGAGTGTACGAGTCGAGTACGAATGCATTTATTAACACTGGTGATGGTCTCGGTATCGTCTCTCGGGCGGGGATACCACTAGAGGATATGGAGTTCTGGCAATTCCATCCTACAGGTGTAGCTGGAGCGGGTGTTTTAATCACGGAGGGTGTGCGTGGAGAAGGAGGGTATCTTCTCAACAAGGATGGCGAACGATTTATGGAACGTTATGCACCTAATGCTAAAGATTTAGCGTCTCGCGATGTGGTTGCTCGCGCGATGGCAACCGAGATAAAGGACGGTCGAGGCTGTGGTGATAATGGGGATCATGTAATGCTAAAGCTTGATCATTTAGGTGAAGAGTTAATCGAGAGTAAATTGCCAGGGATTCGGGAAATTGCTAAGAAATTTGCTAATGTTGATCCAGTTAAAGATCCAATTCCTGTGGTGCCAACGTGTCATTACATGATGGGCGGTATTCCGACTAACTACCGGGGTGAAGTGGTTGCCCCATCAGGAGAAGATAAGGAGGCGATTGTGCCTGGATTATTTGCTGCAGGCGAGTGCGCTTGTGCCTCGGTTCATGGTGCTAATCGACTTGGAACGAACTCGCTCACTGACTTGTTGGTGTTTGGTAAATCTTCGGGTGATTCAACAGTTAAATTTTTAAAACAAAATCTCGAGCATAAAGACTTGCCCCACGATGCTGGTGATTTGACGCGTGAGCGATTGGATCGTTTGAACAACCAAACTAATGGTGAATCTGTTTCTGAGGTTGGGGCAGCACTCCGACAAACAATGCAGAGAAATTGCGGTGTTTTCCGTTTCCCAGATTTGCTTGCCAATGGGGTTGCTGAAATTAAAGAGGTTGCGCAACGGGTTATGAGAACTCAAATTTCTGATAAGAGTAAGGTATTCAATACAGCTCGAATTGAGGCGTTGGAGTTAGATAATTTGATCGAGGTCGCAGTGGCTTCTCTAGTGTCTGCGGACGCGAGAAAAGAAAGTAGGGGCGCTCATGATCGAGCAGATTTTGCAGAGAGAGATGACGAGAATTGGTTGAAGCACACTCTTTGGTTTAAAGAGGCGAACCGATTGGATTATAAACCTGTTCATATGAATCCACTAACCGCAGAGACTATTGAGCCTAAGGTCCGTACTTATTAATCGATTCTAGTTATTCAGTAAAGAGGTATACGTCATGTTATTTAGAATTTATCGATACGATCCAGACAAAGATGCGAAGCCTTATATGAAGGAGTATGACGTCGAGCTTGGTTCATCCGATAGGATGTTGCTCGATGCGCTGATTCGCATTAAGGAGATGGATGATTCTTTAAGTATTCGTCGATCCTGTCGCGAGGGTGTTTGTGGTTCAGACGCGATGAACATCAATGGTAAAAATGGACTCGCGTGTGTCACCAGTCTTGCAACGATTAAGACACCTGTGGAATTACGACCGCTACCTGGGATGCCAGTTATTCGTGACTTGATTGTTGATATGTCACAGTTTTTCAAACAATACCATTCGGTTCAGCCCTATTTGGTCAATGAGGACGCAGCTCCTGATACAGAACGACTGCAGTCACCAAAAGAAAGAGAGCAATTAGATGGTCTGTATGAGTGCATTTTATGTGCCTGTTGCTCGACTGCTTGTCCTTCTTTTTGGTGGAATCCAGACAAGTTTGTAGGTCCGGCCGGCTTGCTTCAGGCTTATCGATTTCTTGCGGACTCAAGAGATCAGTCGTCGAGTCAACGGTTAGATAATCTTGAGGACCCCTACCGACTCTTCAGGTGTCACTCAATCATGAATTGCGTAGATGTTTGTCCTAAAGGTTTGAATCCAACAAAGGCCATAGGAAAAATCAAAGATATGCTCGTTAAGAGGATGGTTTAGGACGTCAGTTATGAGCGATATGGACAGATTACGTTGGAGTTGTCGTAGGGGGTTGCTAGAACTTGATCTTGTTTTGCAAAGATTTCTTAATGAAGAGTACCCATCACTAGGGGCAGAGCAACGAGAAACGTTTAATCGCTTGTTGAGGCTTCAGGATAATGATTTATTGGACCTTGCCATGGGACGGGCCGATACAAGTGATAAAGAGTTCGGCGTATTGGTTAATTTAATGCGTAAATAATTTTTAGATGAAAATGCTGAGCAATATATAAAAATAAAAGGCCTGGGCCTTGCTAAAAATAAAATAAAAAGGGGTTGTAATGTCCGACAGAAAAGCAAATTTGGTTCTCCCAAACGGAGAAGAAAGTATCGATTTTCCTATTCACAGCGGGACTATCGGTCCGGATGCGGTGGATATTCGAACTCTGCTTAGTAAAACAGGAAAAGTTACCTATGACCCAGGATTTTTGTCGACTGCGAGTTGCCGGTCGGCGATAACATATATTGATGGGGACGAGGGTGTATTACTCTATCGAGGATATCCTATCGAGCAGCTTGCTAAGCAATGTGACTTTCTTGAAGTTTGCCACCTTTTATTAAATGGTGAGTTACCTAATGCCGAAGAAAAAACAAGATTTGATTCAAAAGTCATGCGACACACCATGGTTCATGATCAGATTAACAATTTTTTTAGAGGCTTCCGGCGTGACGCCCATCCAATGGCAATCTTGGTCGGTACTGTTGGCGCTCTCTCGGCCTTTTATCACGACTCATTAGATTTAGATAACCCTTCGCATCGAGAGATTTCACAATTTCGCCTGATTGCCAAAATACCAACACTTGCAGCTATGGCTTACAAGTACTCGGTTGGGCAACCCTTTGTGTATCCAGATAATGAGTTGAGCTACTCGGCTAACTTTATGCGTATGCTGTTCTCGGTTCCTGCTGAAGAGTACAAAGTTAACGAAACGTTAGCGAGAGCGTTAGATCGTATCTTCATATTGCATGCTGATCATGAGCAAAATGCATCGACTTCGACTGTTCGTCTTGCCGGGTCCTCTGGTGCAAATCCTTTTGCATGCATTGCTGCAGGAATCGCCTGCCTTTGGGGGCCGGCTCACGGCGGTGCAAACGAAGCGTGTTTGGATATGTTGGAAGAGATTGGAGATGTGTCTCGAGTTGGCGAATATATTAAGAAAGCTAAGGATAAAAATTCAGGATTTAGGTTGATGGGCTTTGGTCACCGGGTCTATAAAAATTATGACCCTAGGGCTAAATTGATGCGAGAGACCTGTCATGAGGTCTTAGGTGAGTTGGGTTTGGAGAATGACCGCTTATTCAAACTGGCAATGGAGCTAGAACGTATAGCGTTAGAAGACGACTATTTTATTGAGAAAAAGCTATATCCAAACGTTGATTTTTATTCGGGTATCGTCCAGCGGGCAATGGGGATTCCAACAAATATGTTTACATGCATTTTTGCTCTTGCGCGTACCGTTGGATGGATTGCTCAATGGAATGAAATGATTTCTGATTCCGAGCAAAAAATCGGTCGCCCAAGACAACTATATGTCGGTGAGGGCCCACGGGATGTGAGGTCAATTCAACAACGTTAATTTATCTAATATGATTCTTATAACAGACCTTCGGCTGAATAAACCATGATGAACGAATTTGGTGGTAGCTCCTACCTTTTTGGTACTAATGCTGCATTTGTAGAAGAGTTGTATGACTCTTATTTAGAGGATCCGAGTTCAATCCCATCAGATTGGAAAGATTATTTTGATGATTTGCAAAATGCAGATCGAGTCAAGGATGTCTCGCATCATCAGGTTGTTAAGTCATTTGTCGGATTTAAAGACAACGGGGCCGCAACCCCTTCGGTTACTGGTCTTGTGGGAGATGTCAGTAACGAGCGTAAACAAGTTTCAGTGCTTCAGCTCATCAATGCATACCGATTTTTAGGTGTGAGGCGTGCGTCTTTAGATCCGCTCGATCGATTCGGCAAGCCTGAAATTCCTGAGTTAACTCTCGAACATTATGTCCTTGGCCATGATGATCTTGATAAGAATTTTAATACGGGGTCTTTTGTCGGGCCTGAGCAAATGTCTTTGTCAGATATTTTGAAGGCCTTACAAGATACCTATTGTGGATCGGTTGGCACAGAGTATATGTACATCAGTGATGTACAGCAAAAACGATGGATTCAAGATCGACTTGAGGGGCCAAGAGCTCATCCTCAATATTCTTCAGACTTTAAGCTCCATTTGCTCGAACGTTTGACGGCAGCTGAGACATTAGAAAAATATCTTCACACTAAGTATGTTGGGCAAAAAAGATTTTCTCTTGAGGGTGCAGAAAGTCTCATAGTGTCGTTGGATCATCTGCTACAAAGAGCCGGCCAGTTAGGTATTCAAGAGTCAGTTATTGGTATGGCGCATCGGGGTCGTCTCAATGTGCTTGTGAACACCTTGGGTAAGATGCCGAAGGACCTATTTTCTGAGTTCGAAGGCAAGTCGGTAGAGCAACTCCCTGCGGGTGATGTTAAATATCATCAGGGGTTTTCCTCGGACTTGATGACCCCTGGCGGACCAATGCATGTTTCTTTAGCATTTAATCCCTCACATCTTGAAATTGTTAACCCAGTTGTTGAGGGGTCAGTACGCGCCCGACAGCGTCGCCGCAACGATGCTGAAGGCAGAGAAGTCCTCCCGGTGTTGCTACACGGTGACTCCGCTTTTGCCGGACAAGGTGTTGTTATGGAGACTTTAAACCTATCTCAGACACGTGGCTATCGAACTGGGGGCACCGTACACATCATTATTAACAATCAAATTGGATTCACAACCTCAGACCCTAGGGATCTGCGCTCGACTTTGTATTGTAGTGACATTGCAAAGATGATTGATGCGCCCGTTTTCCATGTCAATGGGGATGATCCTGAAGCAGTAGCCTTTGTGACGGAAATTGCGCTCGACTATCGGATGGAGTTTGGTAAAGATGTAGTGATTGATCTTGTCTGTTTTAGAAAGCTCGGTCACAACGAGCAAGATGAGCCGATGGTCACGCAGCCTTGGATGTATAGCTTAGTCAAGAAGCATCCGGGTACTCGAAAAAAATATGCAGATCGACTAATAGCCGAAGGTAGTGTCCAGGGTGGAGTGCCTGAGGAAATGATTAGCCATTTCAGAGATGCGTTGGATGGCGGGCATCATACAAATAAAACTATCTTGTCGAATTTTAAACCTCCATATACGGTTAACTGGTCAGCATACCAAAATATTCCATGGACGCACGCAGCGAAAACGAGCCTAACGTTAAGGTCGATTAAAGCTTTATCCGCGAAGCTAACAACTGTGCCGGAGGGGTTTGTATTACAGCCTCGCGTAGAAAAAGTGATCAATGATCGTCGCTTGATGTCACAAGGTGAGCTTCCGATCGATTGGGGTATGGCAGAAAATTTGGCTTACGCGTCACTTTTAAAAGCCGGCTATGGTATTCGTTTATCTGGTCAGGATAGCGGTCGAGGAACTTTTTTCCATAGACATGCTGTTTTGCATGACCAAAGAAGGCAGGGTGCGACCGGCGGGATGTACATTCCCCTTGAGCATATTGATAAAGGACAGCCTACATTTTCAGTGATCGATTCATTGCTGTCGGAAGAAGCAGTACTTGGTTTTGAATATGGTTATGCAACAACGGAGCCTAATGAGCTAGTGATTTGGGAGGCCCAGTTTGGTGACTTTGCCAATGGGGCGCAGGTGGTCATTGATCAGTTTATCGCTTCTGGTGAGGTTAAGTGGGGACGCATGTGTGGCCTCGTGATGATGCTGCCGCATGGGCACGAAGGGCAGGGACCTGAGCATTCTTCGGCGAGAATTGAACGTTATTTGCAGTTGTGTGCTGATTACAATATGCAAATTTGTATTCCTTCAACGCCCAGTCAAATGTTTCACGTTTTGAGACGTCAAATGATTCGACCTTACCGCAAGCCGTTGATAGTTATTAGTCCTAAGAGCTTACTGCGCCACAAACAATCTATCTCTTCGTTAGACGACCTTGTCGATGGAGAATTTCAAAACATCATTCCAGATGACGCGAAAACGAATCCTTCCAAGATTAAACGGGTTGTATTCTGTAGTGGCAAAGTTTATTTTGAACTAGCTGCTCTGCGTAAAGAGCGTCAACTGGATCATGTTGCGATTGTCAGGTTGGAGCAGCTCTATCCGTTCCCGCATGATTCATTTAAAGCGCAGATAGCTCTTTACAAAAGTGCAAAAGAGATGGTTTGGTGTCAGGAAGAGCCGGGGAATCAAGGTGCTTGGCACAGGATTCAGCACTACATAGGACGACATTTGCTGAAAGGGCAAAAGCTAACTTATGCGTTGAGAGCCTCTTCAGCTTCACCAGCAAGTGGGTATTCGGCGCTTCATGCAAAGCGTCAAAGTGCGGTGTTGAATGCCGCTTTAGGAATAAATGAGTAACGATATAACATATCTGATTAACGTATTTGCGACTAACCATAATTGGGAGAGGTCATGCTGATTGAAGTTCGAGTGCCTGCATTGTCTGAATCTGTAGCTGAGGCAACTTTGTTATCCTGGCATAAAAAGCAAGGAGATTTTGTTCAAAGAGATGAGAATCTTATCGACATTGAAACAGATAAAGTTGTGTTGGAGTTGCCGGCACCTCAGTCAGGTGTGTTGACCGAGATTGTTAAAGTAGAGGGAGCTTTGGTCGCAGCGAATGAGATTATTGCTCGTATTGATACCAGTGCAGTTGATGATCGGCAGGTGGGAGCAAACACAACAGCAGCAGGTAAAAATGAGAGCGCTAAGAGAGATGCTTCTACGGTGGAGACCTCTTTGGTGCTCATGCCAGCAGCCAGAAAATTCGCCGCTGATAAAAGTATTGAAGTAAACAAGATGTCTGGGACGGGTCGAGGCGGTCGAATTACCAAGGAAGATATGGTTGCCGCATCATTGGCTAAAAAAGAAAGCCCTCAGTCTGCTGTCGTTCCAGCAGAGACTAAAGAATTGGATGCCAAAGGCAGATCTGAGCAACGTGTGCCAATGTCACGTCTCAGGCAACGCGTTGCAGAGCGATTGCTGCAATCACAGGCGACAGCCGCAATCTTGACGACCTTTAATGAAGTTAATATGCAACCGGTCATAGATATTCGAAACAGGTACAAGGTGCAGTTTGAAAAGGAGCATGGAGTTAAGTTGGGTTTCATGTCCTTTTTTGTTAAGGCGGTTATTGCGGCACTTAAAAAATACCCAATAGTCAACGCCTCAGTGGACGGGGACGATATCATCTATCATGGATATTTTGATATTGGTATGGCAGTCGGTAGTCCTAGAGGTCTTGTCGTACCAATCATTCGAAACGCTGATACGATGGCGTTCTCAGAGATTGAGAAATCGATCAGTGGTTACGGGAAGCGAGCGCAAGAGGGTAGGTTGACCATTGATGAATTAACCGGTGGAACTTTCTCCATATCTAATGGTGGGATTTTCGGGTCTATGTTGTCGACACCAATTATTAATCCACCTCAATCAGCTATTTTAGGAATTCATGCAACCAAAGATCGCCCAGTTGTTGAGGACGGACAAGTTGTTATAAGGCCGATGAATTATTTGGCATTATCTTACGATCATCGAATTATTGATGGTCGCGAGGCGGTTTTATTTCTAGTTGCAATTAAAGATGCACTTGAAGATCCTTCTCGTTTGTTGCTCGAGATTTAGTGCTAAAAAGCCCATTTCGTAATTATTAATTAATTAATTAATCAGGTGCTATGGAAACTATATACGACGTTGCTGTAATTGGTGCTGGACCCGGTGGGTATGTTGCTGCCATTCGAGCGGCACAATTGGGTCTTCGAACAGTTTGTATTGATGATTTTACCGACTCTGCAGGTAAGGCTAGTCTTGGTGGCACTTGTCTCAATGTTGGTTGTATACCATCTAAAGCGCTGCTTGAGTCTTCAGAAAACTATGAGAAAGCCATTCACAAATTCCATGAGCATGGGATTTCCGCAACAAATGTAAGCATTGATGTGTCAAAAATGTTGGCTCGAAAAGACGGTATCGTGAAGCAATTCACAAATGGTATTGCTCTTCTATTTAAGAAGAATAATGTGACTCAGATTCACGGTCGAGCTCAATTTGTTTCTAAAGGCGATGTGATTAGCCTGAGTGTGGATGGCGCTTCTGAGGTAATCGTGAAGGCGAAGAATGTGATTATCGCAACGGGATCACAACCTAGACAGATGGATTCTGTGCCGGTGGATAATGATTACATTTGCGACAATAAGGGTGCGTTGTCGATACCAAATACGCCAAAACATTTATTGGTTATAGGCGCTGGTGTCATAGGTTTAGAGATGGGCAGTGTTTGGAGACGTTTAGGGGCACAGGTAACTATACTGGAAGCACTCCCCACTTTTTTGGCTTTGGTCGATGAGGCTGTGGCTAAAGAGGCGAAGAAAATATTCACGAAGAATGTTGGATTGGATATTCGACTGGGCTGCGCTGTTCAAAAAGTCAATCGAAAAGGCAAACAAATTACAGTCACTTACACAGAAGATAATGACATTAAAACATTGGAGTGTGATCGTATTGTAGTGGCCGTTGGTCGAGTGCCCAATTCGAGTGGTGTCGGTCTAGAAAATGTTAGCGTTAAAGTTGATGAGCGGGGATTTATTGTCGTCGACAATCATAATCTAACCACGGTTGAAAATATCTATGCTATTGGCGATGTCGTGCGAGGACCTATGTTGGCACACAAGTCCTCTGAAGAGGGCGTTGCTGTAGCTGAGACTATCGCGGGCCAATACGGAGACGTTAATCTGGAAACCATCCCCTGGGTGATTTACACGAGCCCAGAGATCGCCTGGGTAGGACGAACGGAGCAAGATCTAAAGGCGGATGGTGTGCCATATAAAGTCGGTAAGTTCCCTTTCGTGGCAAGTGGGCGAGCACAAGCGATTGGAGACACCGCCGGGTTTGTTAAGATGATTGCTCATGAGACAACTGATCGAATTCTAGGTGTGCACATCATTGGTCCTTACGCTTCAGAGTTAATCTCTGAAGCGGTGGTCGCAATGGAATTTGGTGCGACTGCGGAGGATATTGCTCGTATTGTTCATGCCCATCCGTCGTTATCTGAAGCCATGCATGAGGCGGCGCTAGGTATCGATAATCGATATTTGAGTCTTTAAAACCCAATACCATAAGGTACTTGAGCGTTAATTGTGCCAGTACAGTATGGCCTTTTATATGTAAGTTAAGAATCCGTATGCCCCGCAAGTATGAGTGCCATGCGACAGCTGATTGAATCGAAGGCGAAAGACCTAGGGTATGCCCTTGATAGAGCGCAAATTAATACAGCTAATCAGCTCGCACAATTGGCCTTAGATCTCGAACAATTGACACAAAAAAAAGGTGTCATAACACGACTATTTTTTAAATCAAATCTTCCAAAAGGTATGTATCTTTGGGGAGGAGTAGGTCGGGGAAAAACCTTCCTGATGGATCTCTTCTATGAAAATATCCGAGTCGATAAAAAAAAGAGGATTCACTTTCATCGGTTCATGCAAGAAATACATCACAGTCTGAGAGACCTACAAGGTCGACAGAATCCTCTTCAGATTATTGGAAAAGATATAGCGTCGAAAACAAAATTACTATGTCTCGATGAATTTCATATTTCAGATATTGGAGACGCGATGATTATGAGGAACCTACTCGAGTCGCTTTTCACCGAAGAGGTGGTGATCGTTACTACCGCTAATTGGATGCCTGATAAGCTCTATGAACACGGTCTTCAGAGAGCCCAGTTTCTGCCTACTATTGATTTAATTAAAGCAAAGATGAGTGTAGTCAATCTCGATGCTGGTGAGGATTATCGATTGATCTCCTTAGAGAAAGCGGGTGTTTACTTTTGCGGGAGCCAAAATGAGGTTGAATCTTCGGTAATGAATTTGTTTGATTCGCTTTCTAAAGAAAACAAACATTCAGGGGCGATTGAACTACAAAACCGATCTGTCCTCACTAAGATTGTTTCGAAAGAGGTGATTTGGTTTCATTTTGATGAGATCTGTGATGGGCCTCGAGGAAAAGACGATTATATTGAATTGGCCAAGCAGTTTCATACAGTTTTTATCAGCAGAGTTCCTAAGTTTGATAAAGATAAAGATAATGCGCGTAGACGGTTTACTTGGCTCGTTGACGAGTTCTACGATCGACGAGTGAACTTAGTGATTGATTCGGAATTTGTTTTAACGTCTTTATTTACAGATTCGCTAGGCGGGACTGAAAAAGATCGTACTGAATCACGTGTAATCGAGATGCAAACTGCACGCTATCTTGGTGAGGCTCATTTACCATAAAAAACTGATAGAGCGCACTGTTGTAATATCACCGCAGCGCACAAAAATTAAGATAAAACATTATAGGAGATCAAGTATGACGCAATTTAAAGCATTCTTAATTGAAGAGGCAGAAGACGGTGTTACAAGTGGTTTTAAAAATATAGACGCCGATGATCTGGATCCAGGAGAGGTCCTCATTAAAACTGCCTACTCTTCGGTAAACTTTAAGGATGCGTTAGCTGCGACCGGTGCAGGAAAGATTATTCGCAGATTTCCATGCGTTGGGGGAATTGATTTGTCGGGCGTGGTGGTTGAATCATCTTCAGATGATTTCAAGGTAGGCCAAGAAGTTATCGCGACGAGTTATGACATTGGGGTAGCTCATCATGGCGGTTATGCTGAGTACTGTCGCATACCTGCTAAGTGGGTTGTAGCTATGCCAAATGGATTAGACCTTTTTAGTTCGATGGCGTTAGGAACGGCAGGATTTACTGCGGGTCTGGCTGTTGAGCGTATGGAGCACAACGGACTGAACCCAGGTGCCGGTCCAGTTGTCGTGAATGGTGCTACAGGCGGTGTAGGAGGAATTGCCATAGATATTCTCGCGGCTTTGGGCTATGACGTGACGGCTATGACTGGAAAGCCCGAACAAGCGGGATATTTAAAGGACCTTGGAGCGAATGAAGTCCTAGATATTGCATCGATTGATCTGACAAAAATTAGACCTCTAGGGCGTGAGACCTGGGCAGGTGCTGTGGACAATCTTGGTGGGGATATTTTGTCTTGGATGGCGAGCACTGTTAAAGTTGGGGGCGCAATCGCTTCGATCGGATTGGCCGCAAGTTTTAAATTTAATACGACTGTTATGCCTTTTATCCTAAGAGGTGTAACACTGGCAGGGATTGATTCAGTGAATGCTGAAATGGATATTCGACGGAAAGTTTGGGAGAGACTTGCGACGGATATGAAGCCAAGAAATCTTGAGAAAATCGTTACTATTGTTTCATTTGAGGATCTGCCATCGACATTCGAATTGGTCATGCAAGCTAAGATGCGAGGACGCTCGGTCGTCAAAATTTCAGATTGATCTATGACGTTTGCTAAGGGGGCGGGTGGTGTCTAAAAAAATAAAAGAATTTCATCAAAAGTCGATTGAACAAACCGATGAATTTTGGGCTGAGCAAGCCAAGTTGATCCATTGGGACAGTGCATTTGATCAGGTACTTGATTATTCGAAACCGCCATTCGCTAAGTGGTTTTTGAACGGAACGACCAACCTTTGTTTCAATGCGGTGGATCGGCATTTAGATGACCGACCAGACCAAGATGCGATTATTTATGTCTCTACTGAAACGAACTCAGAGCGCGCGATTAGCTATCGAGAATTGCATCAAGAGGTAAATAAATTTGCTGCTCTGCTGAAGAAGCAAGGAGTCACCAAAGGCGATAGAGTTCTAATTTATATGCCGATGATTCCGGAGGCTGTCTATGCGATGTTGGCGTGCGTTCGCATCGGAGCCGTTCATTCGGTTGTTTTTGGAGGATTTGCCCCTTCCAGTTTGGCTCAAAGGGTGGATGATTGTTCTCCAAGGGTTATGGTAACTGCTGACGCGGGGATGAGAGGAGGACGTATTATTCCCTATAAAGTATTAGTCGACGAGGCTTTAGAGTTAGCTCAAAAACCACCAGAGCACGTGATTTTAGTCAATCGAGGCTTAGTGGATAAGCTTGATTGGAATGCAGAACGAGATATTGATTATCGAGAGGCTATTCAGTCGTTCAATGGCGAAACAGTTGAGGTTGAATGGCTTGAGTCTAACGAGCCAAGCTATATCTTGTACACATCTGGCACGACAGGAAAGCCCAAGGGTGTGCAGCGCGACACTGGTGGGTATGCAGTCGCTCTGGCCGCGTCTATACGTCATATATATGACGCGAAAGCGGGCGACACGATATTTACGACTTCTGACATTGGTTGGGTGGTTGGTCATTCTTATATCGTTTATGCACCACTTATTATGGGGATGACAACTCTGTTGTATGAAGGATTACCAACGGCGCCTGACCCAGGGGTATGGTGGAGCCTCGTTGAAAAATACAATGTAAACGTGATGTTCTCGTCACCAACTGCTATTCGCGTATTGAAAAAACAGGATCCGAAATATATCGATAAATATGACCTGAGTGCTTTGAAGCATTTGTTTTTAGCAGGGGAGCCATTGGATGAATCAACGCATAGTTGGATATCGGACGCTATTGGAAAGCCCGTTCACGATCATTTTTGGCAAACTGAAACTGGGTGGCCTGTGTTAACACCTATGCCTGGGATTGAATCAACTCCCGTTAAGTATGGAAGTCCTTCTTTTCCAGCGTACGGGTACAACCTTAAAGTGTTGCGTGAGTCGGATGCTTCCAAGGCGGATGCAAATGAAAAAGGCCTCGTGTCGATTGTCCCACCATTGCCGCCCGGGTGTATGAGCACTATATGGGGAGACGATGAGCGGTTTGTGAGTACATATTTTTCAACATTCGAGTCGACGCTTGTCTATTCGACCTTTGATTGGGGAATTAGGGATCAGGATGGATATCATTTTATTCTGGGTCGTACCGATGATGTCATTAATGTTGCTGGACATCGATTGGGTACTCGAGAGATTGAAGAGGCGATTCAAAATCACGGAAATGTTGCAGAAGTTGCTGTTGTAGGTGTTCGGGATGCTGTTAAGGGGCAAATGCCGATTGCGTTTGTTGTTCGTAAAAGCCTGATTGATACTTGTGATTTATCTCATGACGAGACGGAGCAGAAAGAAATCATGAGGGAAGTGGATCAATCTCTTGGTGCGATTGGCAGGCCGAGAAATGTTTATTTCGTCTCTATGCTCCCTAAAACTCGCTCTGGAAAGTTATTAAGACGAAGCATTCAGGCTATTGCCGAAGGTAGAGACCCAGGAGATTTGACTACTTTGGAAGATCCAGCTGCCATCGAAGAAATTATCACAGTGTTTCGATCCTAGCGGCTGACTCACGAGAAAGCAGGATTATTTACATTGAATAGACTATTGCACTTTTTGCTTTGGATAAATGGATTAACCGTATTGGGCTACCTCATACTCTTCCTGGGAGTGATTTATCTTGATATAAAAGTTTTTCCAGATTGGGAGGTTCTATCAAACCCTCCGAGCGTTGTGTTGAGCCTCATTCAAGCTTCCTCCGATACATCTGGATTAAAAGAGATAACACTCTTGATCCATGAGCATTTGGTTGATCAAACTGCGGTTGTCAACGAATTGATTGATAAGACTATTTTTTGGATCAGAACTCATTTTTTTATCGCTTTATGTTTGTTTATAGTTAACTTGGTTTTGATGTTTAAGCTTCGAGCTAAACGTCATTTGTGAATAAAAAATACGGGGACTGATTTTGATCTTTTATGTGGTGCGCATAAAAAGATGCATTCAATGTGTTGTCATCGCTGTGGCCTTGTGTCTAATATCTTCAGTTCTTGAGGCAAATGAGCTTCCTACTCACAAGCCTATTGCGGGTGGGGTTTCGATCCTCGAGCTAGGTCTATATTCCGATGCGCCGAATGTTTCATATCAAGGCGATCGAGTGGCTACAATTAAAGTTTCTGATGACTGGTTCGCGGTCGTTGGCATTCCGTTATCCGCAGAGGTTGGTGTTGATGTTCCTATTAAGGTTAAAGTCGATGATTGGATTTCTTTTTCTTACTTAGTGCGTGTGTTAGAGAATGATTATGGTGAAGAAAAATTAGAAGTCGCCAGTAAGCATGTTGCTTTGTCGCAGACTAATCTTGAGAGACATCAATCTGAGAAGACGCACATTGACGCGGTGAGGGGCACGTTTACGCAGAAAAAAATAGATAGTTTCAAATTGCGTATGCCCGTCGAAGGTCGACTTTCATCCACTTTTGGTTTCAGACGTATCTATAATGGCGAACCTAGATCGCCACACAGTGGAATGGATATCGCCGCACCAACGGGTACCGTTGTTCTAGCGGCTAGTTCGGGATTAATTATTGATGTGGGCGACTATTTCTTTTCTGGAAAGATGGTCACCATTGATCACGGGAGTGGTTTCCTAACGCTTTATGCACACCTGAGTGAAATAGATGTTTCGGTTGGGGACGTTGTGTCCCATGAGTCTCAAATTGGTCGTGTGGGGGCATCTGGCCGGGTGACGGGTCCACACCTTCACTTCGGCGTAATTTTAAATGGCGTATCTGTTAATCCGAATTTATTTCTATAACGACTAAAAATTATTGTGGCTCAGATTGCTACGGAGTCGTGTCTTTGTTAGACCGGTAGAGCCAGGCGAGCGGCAGGGCGGCAACGGCTACCCAGGTAAAGAGACTGAACGCATTAAGATATCCACCCAGTAAAGATTGATTTGCAATCTCTTGACTCAGTCGGGCTAGGGACACCATCGAGTCTGTTCCCCAATAGCTTGAGATTTGTGGTTCTGAGAGCCATTGATTCATAGGGCTGATTAATTGGCTAAGCCCGGCGTAGTTCTCTGCAGTAGATCTTAGAAGTGTCAATATGCAAATGGATATGAATAGACTGCTGCCAAAATTTCGCATCAAATTAAATAGCGATGCCCCCTGCACGGTAAGCCGATTTGGTAGTGTTGAGAAGGCCAGGACTGTCATCGGCGTATAGGCTAACCCAAAGCCAAACCCCTGCACAAAGTTAGTCCACATCACATCAAATTCCGTCATGTTAATGTTAAGTGAGGACATAGCCCAGCCTGCCCAAATTTGCAGTGCTATCCCTGCAGTGAGGGCAAGTTTGGCATTCTTTCGCGTAAACTGAACAACGATAAAAAAGCTGGCTAAGTTTCCTAAGCCTCTTGCGGAAAGTAATATGCCGGCAGTCGCATCTGGGTATCCGCGGAGGTCTTGAAGTAGGGTTGGGAAGAGGGCTATAGGCGTATAACTGAGGGCCCCCATAAGCAGCATTGTGAGCAGCCCGATCGCAAAATTCCAGTTGGTGAAAATCGCGCGTTCAAAAAACGGCGTTTTTGAGTAAATTGTGCTTCCCAGAAAAAATAGCGTGGCAATGAGGCAGATGAACAGTTCAGCTGAAATTTCAAACGATTCAAACCAATCTAAACGGTGACCTCTATCGAGTAATAACTGCGCTGATCCCATCGCGATGGCAAGACTTAAGAAACCCGTCCATCCTAATCTTCCAGAGGTTCCTCGTTGTTGATCACCTAGAGCGAATGCCGCGATTATTATAGCCAGCACTCCAATGGGAGCAAGAAACAGATAGGTCCACCGCCAACCCAGTGCTTCTCCAACCACGCCGCCTAATATGGGACCTAATACTGGTCCCATAGTGCCACCGATTCCCCAAAGCATAAGCACAAGAGCGTGTTGTCGTTTCGCGAATGTCGCAAGTAACATGCCTTGTCCTAAAGGTGTCAAAGGGGCTCCAAAAAGTCCTTGTGCAGTCCTGGATATCAGTAGGCTCTCAATATTTGTGGAGAGCCCGCAGGCTATTGATGCGATAGTGAATCCAATCAAAGTCCCAATCATTAGACGACGCCAGCCGAGTCGACCGGCCAGCCAACCTGTGATTGGTGTCCCGACTGCCGCCCCCAATAGAAATAACGTTACGGTCCAAGAGGCTTGATCCTGATTGACCGATAAAGCACCTCGAATATGAGGCAGAACAATGGTTGATGCGGTAATGGACATACCGAACAATAGTGTGACGATTTGCACGGTCAGCAGCAAAAGCCAGCGTCGAGCAGGCACAATGTTTTGATCTTCTGGTGACGTGTGCGCGGCCATTTGATTTTATTCGCGATCCCTCAACAATTCGGAGTGTGCTGTTGGTTTTCCAAAAGCTCGGGACTATAACAATAAATACAGGTCCAGATAGCAGGATTGTGTAAACATCTTAGTGCGGTGGGTTACTTATATTTTTATTTGAACTATTAATCTAAAAATTTGATCTTGATGTTTGATTTAGCTAACACGTTGTTCCTACGTATTATTATTTGTTTTCCTTATTTGTGTAGGCCTGTAAAAGAGGGTATACTTCGCATCCCTTGCCCCACTAAAACCGCATTTTTAGGGGGCTTTTAAGACGCCTATAAAGCGTCGTCAACCATAAGGAGACAAATTAATGCGGCATTACGAAATCGTATTTCTGGTTCACCCAGACCAGAGTGAACAAGTACCAGCAATGATAGAGCGTTATCGCAATCAAGTTACCACCGGGCAGGGAGTAGTGCATCGGTTGGAAGATTGGGGGCGGAGACAGCTTGCTTATCCCATTCAAAAAATTCATAAAGCACATTACGTTCTCATGAATGTCGAGTGTGACCAAGAGGTGCTCAAAGAGCTTGAGTTGGGTTTTAAATTCAATGATGCCGTTATCCGACACCTCACCGTTTCTATGAAGGATGCAGTGACTGAGCCTTCCTCTATGATGAAAGAAGATAAATCGAAACAAATTATTGGACGTTCTCCAGCAACTTCAACTGAAGTGCCGGCTACGCCGAAAGTTCCTGCCGCACCAGAGGCTGCGCCGAAGGTTGAAGCAGTGGCAGAGGCTGCGCCGAAGGTTGAAGCAGTGGCAGAGGCTGCGCCGAAGGTTGAAGCAGTGGCAGAGGTAACCGAAGAGGTTTCATCAGAGCCTGTTAAAACCACAGAGGGAGCGTAGGGACATTTTGTGTCGACGAATAAGGTTGATTTATTCGCGACGATTACCGCTAAAGAGGTTTTACGATACTCTCCATCTGGAATGCCAGTTCTGAAATTTTCAGTCGAGCATGACAGTGAACAGATGGAAGCTAAAAACCAAAGGCGGGTCATGTTGAACCTGGATTGTGTTGTGTTAGGCGATAAGGCAGTTGAGTTAGATCAAATTGAGGTAGGGCAAAAGCTATCACTTTGTGGGTTTTTGATGAACAAAGGAGCCCGATCTAAATGGACTGTGTTTAATGTGCAAGGGTTTGATAAGAATTAATTCTTGAGATATTGGAGGTTGTAATGGCATTTAAGAAAAAAAATGATAAACGTAAACCAAGTCGCCCCTTATTTAAACGGCGTAAGTTTTGTCGTTTTACTGCTGAGAAAATAGATTGGGTTGATTATAAGAATACGGATATCTTGAAAGACTTTGTTTCCGAGAATGGAAAAATTATTCCTGCTCGTATTACTGGGACACGTTCCCGTTTTCAAAGACAGTTGTCAGTAGCGATTAAGAGGGCCAGATTTCTTGCGCTCTTACCCTTCTCAGACGCCCATTAATTTTTGACGGAATTGACCAATGGAAATTATTCTTTTAGAACAAGTCGTAAATCTCGGTCTCTTAGGAGATCTCGTAACTGTTAAGGAAGGCTATGCTCGCAATTACTTGATACCTAAAGGTAAGGCGCAACGAGCCACCAAAGAAAACCTAGCGGTTTTTGAGCAGAAGCGATCTGAATTAGAGGCTCAACAGGCACAAATTCTTTCGGATGCGCAAGCCAAATATGAAAAAGTTAATGGTGCAGTGATTCAAATTGCTCAAAAGGCTGGTGTGGATGGTCGTCTTTTTGGGTCTGTGACACATTACGATATCGCAGATGGTTTGAATGCCCAGGGGTTTGAAATTAACAAGAATCAAATTCAGATGCCTACAGGAGCTTTGAAGAAAGTTGGTGAGTTCGCAATCTCGATTAGCCTGCATGCTGATGTGGTGGCAACAATTACGGCAACTGTTACAGCTGAGCAGTAGAGTTAAAGCAGTAAGTAAAAAAACCACGTGTTATCACGTGGTTTTTTTTGTGGCAAGGTTTATACAAGCCTGTTACTTGCATTTTAAGCCTTATTTATTCGTTTCATTGTTGGTGGAAATGATATGCTTTACTATAGCAAGCGAGTCGATCTCATAAGAGCGTATCTGATGTATGTCTGATCAAGAAATATTGTCTATAAAAGTTCCACCCCACTCAATTGAGGCAGAACAATCTGTCTTAGGTGGCTTGTTGCTCGACAACACTGCGTGGGACCGCGTGGCTGACTTCATAAATGAATCGGATCTTTATCGTCCGGACCATAAAGTTATTTATCAACATATCTCCCGACTCATCGGCGCTAACAAACCTGCAGATGCAATCACAGTTGCTGAGAGTTTAGAGAATACCAAGGAGCTTGAAAAAGTCGGAGGCTTATCCTACTTAGGGGCCCTAGCTCAAAATACACCTTCCGTAGCGAATATTAGGCGATATGCTGAGATTGTTCGCGAGCGTTCAATACTGAGAAAATTAGCTGATACAGCCGCAACGATTGCTGATACAGCATATAACCCAATGGGTCAGGAAGCAGCTCAATTACTAGATGAGGCAGAGTCAAAGATATTTTCAATCTCTGAAGAAGGATCTAGGACGCGTCAAGGCTTTCAAGACATACAGCCTATATTGACTCAGGTAGTAGAGCGCATCGACATGCTTTATAACCGCGATAACCCTTCTGATGTGACGGGTGTTCCTACTGGGTTTGTGGATCTTGATCGTATGACCTCTGGTTTCCAGGCTGGTGATTTGGTTATTGTTGCGGGGCGACCCTCTATGGGTAAAACCGCACTAGCGTTAAACATTGCGGAACACGTAACTCTGGATGCGGGATTGCCCATCGGAATTTTTTCAATGGAAATGGGCGCGGGGCAGCTGGCAATGCGTCTCTTGAGCTCCTTAGGGAAAATTAATGCGCATGATTTGCGAACTGGACAATTAGCGGAGGATGATTGGAGGAAACTAACTAACGCTGTAGGTCGATTGAGCGAAGCGCCAATACATATTGATGAAACCCCGGGACTTAACTCGTTGGAATTGCGAGCGCGAGCCCGTCGTTTGCACAGACAATATGGCCAGTTAGGTCTTATAGTGATCGATTATCTTCAGTTAATGTCTTCGAATAGACAAGGGGAAAACAGAGCAACTGAAATTTCTGAAATTTCTCGCTCATTAAAAGGTTTAGCTAAAGAACTTAATGTTCCAGTGATGGCTTTATCTCAATTAAATCGATCTCTAGAGCAGCGTCCCAATAAACGTCCAGTAATGTCCGATTTAAGAGAGTCAGGGGCGATTGAGCAAGACGCAGATACCATTCTCTTCATATATCGAGATGAAGTATATAACCCAGATACGTTAGACAAAAATAAGGCTGAGGTTATTATCGGTAAACAGCGTAATGGCCCTACCGGTACGGTCATGTTGACTTGGAACGGAAAGCACACTCAATTTTCAAATTTTGCTAATCCGAATAATTATTAACCTATTTCTTGTTCTAAGAAAACTGACCAGTTACGTGCATCCTCTATATGCTGTCTAAGACTTCCTGAGCGTGACCGGGCACCTTAACTTTTCTCCACTCTTGCTGTAGAACGCCATCTGGACTGATCAAAAAAGTACTTCGTTCTATACCGCGAACCTGTTTGCCATACATATTCTTCATTTTAATCACATCGAACATTTGGCAAACTTCTTCGTTAATATCCGAGATTAGATCAAACTTGAAATCATATTTTGACCTGAAATTTTCGTGAGACTTAATGCTATCTCTTGATACACCAAATATTAAACACTTTTTCTTGATGAAGGACTGTTGCATTTCATTGAACTGAATACTCTCGTTGGTGCATCCAGGTGTGCTGTCTTTAGGATAAAAATAAATTACTACGTGCTTACCTCGATGCTCTGAGAGGTTGAATATTTTATCTGAAGTCATAGGAGCGGAGAAATCTGGAATTTTTAATCCGACAATAATAGATGTCATTTTTTTCCTTATTTTTTATATTTTTAATTTATTGAGAAGTCTGAGAGGATTTTCTTTGCTAACGCTAATACCGTATCAGGCAAGATGGTATCCATTGAATAGCCCTTCGCTTGAGACATATTTTTGAAGTTTGTATTCATTGATTTGGTGTAAGAGGGGTCGTAATGTGTCCCCAACAAATCTTGAATTAAGTCATCCCATTTATTGCTCGAGATTAACTCTAACCAGTAGTCAATAATGCGATTTCCGTGCCTCGATCTAAGTTTTTCAAGTTGATTGGTTAGTGATGATGGATTTTGAACTAAGTGATCGTAAGTTTCTTTGAGATATTTGGTTCGAGTAATCAGGTTGACTTGGACGTTAATGCAAGTACCTTGACGGACAGTATCAATTAACTCCTCTGGCAAACGCAAATCACCGATCTTTTTACTTTCAGACTCTACAAAAACAGGTTGTGTCACGTTAAATTGTTTTAGCTGATGCCAAATTTGCGTTTCGAACTTCTTCTGGCTCGGTTGCGCTGAATGCGGATCGTAGCCTAATAACGATCCGCGATGGTTTGCAATTGCTTCGAGGTTTAGGGTTTGACCGCCTTCATTTCGAATTGCTTCAATTAAATCTGTTTTCGCAGTTCCGGTTAAGCCGCAGATGACGATATAGTTAAAGGCTGGAGCCAGGGTGCTTATATCCGTGATGACCTGGCGTCTAAAAGTTTTATATCCACCAGATAATTGACGCGCTCTCCAGCCAATATTTCGGAAGATCAAAGACATAGATCCACTTCGTTTGCCACCCCTCCAGCAATAGATCACTGGAGACCAATTTTCAGGTTTTTGAGCGAGTGTCGTATCAATATACTGAGCGATATTTTTAGCGACTAAAGAGGCGCCAAGTTTTTTAGCTTTAAATGCAGATTCATTTTTGTAGGTCCATCCGACCAGTTGCCTCTCGGCGTCATTCAAGACTGGTAAATTAATGGCACCAGGAATATGGTCTAACTTGTATTCGCTAGGGGACCGGACATCGATGACGTCATCCTTCGTGGTTAAATCAGAGCTGTCAATTAGGTCGCGCTTCATGAGACAATTTAACTTGAATAATTGTTATATTAAACCGTGCAATAAACTTGGTTTAATTAAAATAAATTACGTTCTTATACTTATTAAAATATAAGCTTTATTGTCGCATGATTATGCTGATGGGAAATCCTTTTGAAATTAACTGAATATGCACATGGCGGGGGGTGTGGTTGTAAAATCGCTCCCGATCTTCTCAAAAAGATTTTGGCAGACTTACAACCTATTTCAGATATCAACTTGCTGGTCGGGTTCGATCAGTCTGATGACGCGGCTGTCTATAAAATCAATGATGAAACAGCCATTGTTGCAACCACAGATTTTTTTACCCCTGTTGTTGATGATCCCTTTACTTTCGGGCAAATTGCTGCAACGAATGCTTTCTCTGATATTTATGCGATGGGGGCTACGCCGCTTTTTGCGCTCAGTATTGTAGGTATGCCAATTGACAAGCTCTCCCCAGAGATAATTTCCTCGATACTGCAAGGTGGTCGCTCGGTCTGCGACACTGTAGGAGTGCCGATAGCGGGCGGACATTCAATTGACAGTCCGGAACCCATCTATGGCCTTGTTGTTATTGGTAAGGTAGATCCGGCTAAGGTGAAGAGAAATTCGGGTGCCAAGGAGGGCGATAGTATTATTCTTGGAAAGCCACTTGGTATTGGCATTTTGTCTGCGGCGCTGAAAAAAAATCTTTTGACGGAGAATGTTTACCGAGAGATGATTTTCTTGACGACTCAGATGAACAAGACTGGCGCTTCCTTAGCAGAAATGCCTCTGGTGCACGCAGTAACTGACGTAACAGGCTTTGGATTGCTCGGCCACTTAAAGGAAATTATTGTCGGTTCGGCTGTTGGAGCCGAGATCAGCTTGGCGTCGATTCCTCTTCTGGAGGCGGCTCGACATTTTTCTAGAGAAGGCGTAGTTACAGGTGCCTCAGCCAGGAATTGGTCGAGTTATTCAGATTATGTGCGCTATTTTGACGGAATGGATGCCAGTGACCTTGATCTATTGACCGATCCTCAAACAAGTGGCGGTTTATTAGTTACTTGTGCCGCTTCTATTGAAGATGAAGTTCTTACGATGTTCCGTAACGACGGTTTTTCGAGCGCAGCTCGAATAGGCCGCGTTATGGCAGAGCCTGTGTGTGTTGAGGTCCTCCCGTAAGAGCTATGTCACGTATTTAACACAAAAACTGTGTTAAAATCCGGCGCCGAAACGGTAACTTTGGGCGTTAGTTTGAGCCCCCCGAGATTGCTTAATTAAGTTCCCCCACACTTAGATTAGAACAACAAAATTAATTATGAAGAACAGTATTCGTAATATTGCAATTGTCGCTCACGTAGATCACGGAAAAACCACTCTAGTTGATCAGTTGCTTAAGCAGTCCGGTACATTTGCGGCGCATAAGCAGGTTTCAGAACGTGTGATGGATTCTAACGATTTGGAGAAGGAACGCGGCATTACAATTCTGTCCAAGAACTGTGCGATCAGTTATCGCGATACACACATTAATATTGTTGATACACCTGGACACGCTGACTTTGGTGGTGAAGTAGAGCGTGTGTTATCCATGGTTGATTGCGTCTTGCTGCTTGTCGACGCGGTCGATGGCCCTATGCCTCAGACTCGTTTTGTCACCAAAAAAGCATTGTCTCTTGGTCTTAAACCCATTGTTGTTGTTAATAAAATTGATCGTCCAGGGGCTCGGCCAAACTGGGTAATTAATCAGACGTTCGATTTGTTCGATAAACTTGGCGCGACGGAAGAACAATTAGATTTTCCTGTTGTGTTTGCTTCTGCCCTCGAAGGTTGGGCTACTTTAGATGCCGATGTTAAAACCGATAGTTTGGTGCCGTTATTTGAAACAATCTTAGAACATGTTCCTGTGCGTGACGTGGACCTTGATGGTCCGTTACAGCTTCAAATCTGTTCTTTGGACTATTCCAGTTTTGTTGGACGAATCGGTATTGGTAGGATCAATCGAGGTCGTATTCGATCTGGCCAACAAGTTCTGATGGTGGCAGGCCCTGATGGCGAAACGGTTACTCGTAAAATCAATCAAGTGCTGGTGTTTGCTGGGCTTGAAAAGGATGTGGTCGAAGACGCTGAAGCTGGAAATATCGTGTTGATTAATGGAGTCGAAGACATCACCATTGGTCAGACGATTTGTGAAATGGGATCTCCAGATGCACTGCCATTGTTAACTGTAGATGAACCTACTTTAACTATGAATTTTGTAGTTAATACGTCGCCTCTAGCGGGTAGAGAAGGTAAGTTTGTTACGAGTAGGCAAATTCGTGACCGACTTAATCGTGAGTTGCAGTCAAATGTAGCCCTCAAAGTTGAATTCACACCCGACGGGGATACTTTCGTCGTTTCAGGCCGTGGAGAGTTGCATTTAACGATTCTTTTGGAAACCATGCGTCGAGAGGGATATGAGCTGGCTGTTGGCAGGCCTCGTGTTGTTTTTAAAGAGATCAATGGTGAGCGTCATGAACCGTTTGAAATTTTAACGATTGACGTCGAGGCTGAAAACCAAGGTGCGGTAATGGAGGAGCTGGGCGTTAGACGCGGTGAGTTGCAGGATATGATGCCTGATGGTAAAGGTCGAGTTCGGCTTGAGTATCGCATTCCGGCCCGGGGATTGATTGGGTTTCAGAGCGAGTTTCTGACACTTACTCGAGGAACTGGAGTGGCGAGTCACATTTTTGACTCTTATGATGTGGTTAAGGGTGACATTGATGATCGTCGAAATGGTGTTTTAGTCAGCCAGGATAGTGGCCCGGCAGTTGCTTATGCCTTATGGAAGTTGCAAGAGCGTGGGCGTATGTTCGTGTCCCCTGGTGATGAGTTATATGAGGGCATGATTATCGGGATCCATTCTCGGGATAATGACCTTAGCGTGAATCCTATAAAGAACAAACAACTAACTAACGTCCGCACTTCGGGCACTGACGAGGCTGTCCGACTTACCCCCCCAATACAGTTGACACTTGAGCGAGCAGTTGAATTTATCGCGGATGACGAGCTTGTTGAAATTACTCCTAAATCAATTCGGCTCCGAAAAAGGGCCTTAAAGGAGCATGAACGTCGCCGAGATGCTCGCGGTCCAAAAGCAGCGTAGCTCATTTGTCAGTAGTCTTAGGCTTTATGATTCAAGCTAAGCCCTTTGGTTATGGGCTATACTGATTCAATGAATTCATGGTTTGACAGTCCTCAAGTGATGATGGGATTCATGATGCTGGTCATGCTCCTATGTGTGCTCGTTTTGGTGCTTATTTTGCGCTTGCCAAAAAAAATAAAAAACACGTTAGAGAACCTCTCGTTGGCGCATTCAAGAGAAAATAGTGAAACGCTCAATGCGCTCGCAGATCGACTCCTTAGAAATCAATCGACACTCAATGAAAACTTGCGTTCTTTCCTGTCGAATGAATTGAATCAACTGCGGAGTGGTGCTGGATCGTTCCAAGTTAGGTTGATCGAAGAACAGGCTATAGGGAAAGAGAAAACGCTGGCAACAATAAGTGAAATGCGCAATGACGTGCAGGCCAAACTTGATTTAATCCGATCGGAAGTTATTGCTCGTGTGTTAGAGAAACTCTCTGAACAAAGCCGAGCAGAGCGAGAAATTATCCAATCTACGTTGAAAGCGGCATCGACCCAACTTCAGGAGTCAATGGAGCAGCTTGGTAAAGTTACGGATAACCGTTTGGAGCAAATTTCTGGCAAAGTCAATGAGCGGCTTGAGGAAGGGTTTAAGAAGACAAACGAGACATTTGTGAGTGTGATGGAACGCTTAGCGACTATTGATGAGGCTCAGAAGAAAATCGATGGGCTCACAACTAACGTCATAGGGCTTCAAGAGTTACTTGGTGATAAGAGGTCGCGTGGAGCTTTTGGTGAGGTGCAGTTGGAAAACCTTGTCAGAAATATGTTGGCACCTTCATCGTATGATTTCCAATTCACCTATTCCAATGGCAATCGGGTTGACTGTGTTTTAAGGCTTCCAGATCCAACGGGTAATGTCTCGGTTGATTCTAAGTTCCCGCTTGAAAATTATCATCGGATGTTCGGTCAAGATATTTCCCAGACGGATAGGGGCCTAGCACAAAAAGCTTTTAGGGTAGATATTAAAAAACACGTTGACGCAATATCCGATAAATACATCATAGATGGGGAAACCAGTGATGGTGCTGTGATGTTTATTCCTGCGGAAGCTGTCTTTGCAGAAATCCATGCGTACCACAACGAAGTCGTCGAGTACGCAATGCAGAAGAAGGTTTGGATTGTTTCGCCGACGACGTTAATGGCCGTTTTGAATACTGCGCGGGCTGTGATGAAGGATATTGCAACAAGAGAGCAAATTCACATCATTAAGGAAGAGTTGAGACGTTTAAGTCATGATTTCAATCGATTTGATGATCGAATGCGGAAACTCGCAGATCATATTCGACTTGCTCACAAAGATGTTGAGGAAGTTCGTGTTAGTAGCGATAAAATAACGAAACGGTTCAACCGTATTGAAAAGGTCGAGTTGACGAATGCGCCCACGAAAGATGCTGGGAGTGCACCAGGACCATCAGTCGATCCTGCAGTGCTGCCTGGAGTGACGCCTGTCGACTGAAATAATTAAACGCGTTATTTAAAAGTATCCGTTTGCAACCTCTTGAGAAGGTAGAGCATAGTCCAAATTAAAAATGGAACTACGATGGATGATAGGATAAAAAACTTTATTTTGTCTTGAGTTATTGAGTCTTCCATTAAGGTTAATGTGCCAATCAGGCACCAAAGACTCATTCCAACTGCTTGAAAGAGAGCGTAAATAATAGTGAGTACGTAAGCCCAACGTAGCTGCATAAAAATACCAAGTGCAAATAGCAAATGGAGTACGGCTACGAACAAGTAGAGGAATAATTTGCCTCCGGTTAAGCCAATTGCAATTATAAGCAAGCACAAGGTTGCTAAGATATTTGCTGTAGTTAGCAATCGAATTCCAACAGGTCTCATTTTTTAAATTTCCGTCTAAGATTGATTGTTAGCTCGTATCAACGTCAGTTGAATCATGCTCTTTTAATTCAGTTGAATGATTGAGTTCGGGCATTGAATGTTAAATCCAAGGATAATTGTAGACCCTTTAAATAAACCTGATCGAAAGTGGACTAATTTGAGTATTGAGGAGGATATTGAGCGCGCGTTCGACTCAAATGGGTTGCTCTCTGAGGTGGTCGATGGCTATAAAATGCGGGTCGAGCAAGCTGAAATGGCTAAGGCTATCGGGCGAGCGATTAGTCAAAAGACGCCTATAGTTTGCGAAGCGGGCACGGGGACAGGCAAGACGTTTGCTTATTTGATCCCCGCATTTTATTACGGGCGTAAAATCATCATTGCGACTGGTACAAAAACCCTTCAAGACCAGCTCTTTGACCAAGATATTCAAGTGGTTCGGAGTGCATTAAAAATCCCGATAACAATTGCGAAGCTAAAGGGTAGAGCTAATTACCTTTGTCACCATCAAATTGAGAGAACTAAGGCCGAGCGTTCTTTTTCTAGCCTCCGAGAGGTTGAGCTTTTTAATATGTTTGAGCGTATGCTCGACAGCTCCGAATCGGGAGATATTTCCGAAGTCAACATCCCAGAAGAAAGTCTCAGGGTCCAATCAGGAGTGGTGTCTACTCGAGATAATTGCCTTGGCTCTGACTGTCCTCATATCGGCAAGTGCTTTGTTCTAAAAGCTAGAAAAAAAGCGTTGTCTGCCGAGGTTGTTGTGGTTAACCATCACTTGTTTTTTGCAGATCTAGCGCTCAAGCAAGATGGGTTTGGTGAGTTATTGCCAGAGTGTGATGTTGTCATTTTTGACGAAGCTCATCAGGTTGCTGATGTCGCGACTCAATTCTTTGGTTCTAGTGTTAGCACCAGTCAACTCAACGAGCTTCTTCGCGACCTCAGGTATGGATACGTTATTTTGGAGGACAGCGTAGTAGCCATAGATGACATGATTGATTGTTTTGAAAAAGGAATACGAGATCTAAGATTGTCTTTCGAAGGGGCGAAGGGGCGATATGACCTTAGAGATCAAGGTAAGTTTTCCAATGCGTTAGAAGCAGCCAGTTCGCTATCTGGCATTGGCACTGAATTGGCTGAGGCCATTATTCAAGTTACATCGGTTAATCTTGAGCTCCAAAGGTGTCGAGAGCGTTTGCTGGAAGTTGATTCGTTTCTGAGAACGTGGAGTAAAAATGAGGACCATAGCGTGATTCGTTGGTTCGACGCGAACATTCAATCGGTACGAATGCACCTAACACCCATCAATGTTTCAGAGGCATTTAGGTCTGTTGTGAGCGATATAAAGCGCAGTTGGGTATTCACTTCGGCAACGCTTTCTGTGTCAGGGGATGCCACTTATTTTACCCATCAGTTGGGTCTTGAAGAAGCAGAATTCCTTAGTTGGGACAGCCCTTTTGACTACCCAAAGAACAGTCTGTTGTATGTCCCACAAAACATGCCAGAGCCATCACATCCATCTTACGGTAGCCGAGTTGTTGAGGAGAGTCTCGAAGCAATTATCGCTTCAAATGGACGTTGTATGATGCTTTTCACAAGCTTGGCAGCGATGCGTGCTGCTCGCGATCAGTTATCAAAATGCTTAGCTGAGCGTGGTATTGACATACCGTTGCTTCTCCAGGGCGATGGGTCTAAGTTTGAGCTTTTAAATCGTTTTAAAACTCTGAAGCACGCCGTATTGCTGGGCAGTCATTCGTTTTGGGAGGGTGTTGATGTGCGTGGTGAGGGTTTGGTTCTTGTGATTATCGATAAGCTACCATTTTCTGTTCCTGATGATCCCGTAACAGCTGGTCGCATTAACTACTTGCGCAGTCAAGGGGGAAACCCATTTATGGACTATCAAGTTCCAGAGACGGTTATTTCTTTGAAGCAGGGAGCCGGTCGGTTAATTCGGGATGAGACAGATTTGGGTGTGCTTATCATTTGTGATCCTAGATTATTATCTAAACCTTATGGGAAGAAGATCTGGAAAAGTTTACCGCCTATGAAGCGGACTCAAGATCTGAGTGAAGTCACATCATTCCTTAAATTGACGTGATAAATTATTTCATCATGAAAGCCACGATAATCGAGATTAAAACCCAACTTAAAACTACAACAATGGTCCCTAAAGTAAAGGTGGGTTTGCTCTGATTTTTTATATGATGAATGGCGATACCCATATACTTTTCCGTAATGCTTTTTTTCGTTATGGCATTGATCAAGTAAAGTAAGGCAGGAATAATGACAAGTTCATCTAAGTAGCCAATGATGGGAATGAAGTCTGGAATAAGATCGATGGGCGCGAGCGCGTATGAAACCATCAGTACCGTTAAAATTATTGCTGCTGCTGGTAGTTGTTTGTCTTTGAGTGCAAGCCAAAAGGCGACAACGCGGATATAGATTTTAGCTATAAATTGTTTAATTAATCGGCCGAGCACTCTTTAGGTTTAAGCACGTGCGAAAAGATCGTGATCATCAGAGTCTGTAATGATGGCTTTGACAATATCGCCAGCTTCAAGTTGCGGGGCGTTACGAATGATGACCTTCCCATCAATCTCGGGGGCATCGTATTGGGTTCTACCAATCGCCACATTGTCGGCGCACATTTCATCGATTAGTATAGTTTGTTGAGTGCCTATTTTTTCTCTGAGGCGCTGCGAGCTAATTTTGTGTTGATGTTCCATTAGGCGTGCTTTACGCTCACTTTTAACCTCATCGGGAACACTTGTTTCATTTAATAAATTTGCCGTTGCGCCTTCGACGGGAGAGTACTCAAAGCATCCTACGCGATCCAGATTAGCCTCAGTTAGAAAATCAAGCAGCTCTTGAAACTCTGTTTCGGTCTCCCCCGGGAATCCAACAATAAAGGTGCTTCTGATCGCTATATCTGGACATATTGAACGCCAGGCATTAATGCGATTCAATACATTTTCTGAACTCGCTGGTCTTTTCATAAGTTTCAGAATGCGATGCGACGCGTGCTGAAAGGGAATGTCTAGATAGGGGAGAATGATGCCCTCACTCATCAAGGGAATAAGGTCATCTACATTTGGATATGGGTAAACATAATGCAATCGTACCCAAGCCCCTAATTGTCCCAATTCTTTTGTCAGTTCTAAAAGTCTGGTTTTAACTGGCTTTCCATTCCAAAAGTCCATGCGATATTTTTGATCAACGCCGAATGCGCTTGTGTCTTGAGATATAACCAGTAGTTCACGCACACCAGACTTAACTAGTGCACTCGCTTCTTCTAGAATGCTTCCAATCGGTCTGCTGACGAGTTTACCTCTCATCGAAGGAATAATGCAGAACGTACACTTGTGGTTACAACCCTCGGAGATCTTTAGGTAAGCGTAATGACGTGGTGTTAGCCGAACGTCCTGCCTGGGTGTGAGGTTAAAATGTGGATTATGGATTAAGGGAAAGTTTGAACGAACTGCAGACATAACTTCGTCGGTTTCTTGCGGCCCAGTGACGGCAATTACTGAAGGAAATTTGTCGCGAATTAAACTTGATTTTGCTCCCAAGCAGCCGGTGACGATAACTTTACCGTTCTCATTTAGAGCCTCACCAATCGCATCTAAAGACTCTGTGATTGCTTCATCGATAAAGCCACATGTATTGACTATAACGACATCCGCCTTGTCATAGTTTGGACTGATGTCGTAGCCGTCTGCGCGCAGCGACGATAAGATACGCTCTGAGTCTACGGTCGCTTTAGGGCAACCGAGCGAAATAAAACCTACAGATCTAGTAGCCTGTGCTGACACGTTATATTGACCTAAATGCTCTGAGAATGCGTGAATGAATGGATAAATAGTCCGCTACTAAATGATGATTCAGTTGGAGTCTTTAATCCTTAGAAGGTGAGCTTTTTGGTGGGAAAGGTAAGCTTCCCAACATGTTGTTGGATTGTTTCTGCATTTGTTGCTGCATCGAGACGAAATTCTTCGCATTCTGCTCAAGATAATTCGTCATTAAACCCTGTATCGCGGGTCCTTGCATACTGATGAATTGGCTATAGGTGCTTGGGTCAGACATGGTTCCATTATTATTTCCATTGGATCCTTTTGTTGGATTTTGTAAGTTATTTTGAATTTCAACGAAGGTTTCAATGTTTTTTTCAAGATAACAGCTCATCATTTGCTGAAATGCGTCACCATAAAATTGAATGATTTGATAGAGCATTTGCGATGAAAATATAGGTGAACCATTCGATTCTTCTTCTGTGATTATTTGCAGCAGAATAGCACGAGTTAAATCATCTCCCGTTTTTGCATCAATTACCCTAAATAAGCACCTTTCCACGACCAATTGCTTCACATCGGAGAGTGTGATGTAGGCACTCGTCGCTGTGTCATACAAGCGACGGTTTGGATACTTCTTAATTAATCTTTCTTCTGACGCCATCTGATCTAACCTCGAGTCAACTTCGTTAATGAGTTGTTCTGATCCAGGGTGTGCATTCATTATTAAAGGTCATCATAATCCAGAAAACATAATATACAAAATCTTGCCTCTCAAGCCTTAATGCTCTTTGTCTAGATCATGCTGCAGGCTATCTGATTTCTTTAAATAGTGGTGTAAAACATTTGGCGCTCATCATCAATAGAAATGTTTGCACCGGTACAAATGCCGCTTCATTGGATGCGTGATAGATGATGAGAGCGGCGAGCGCTGCTCTGGAGCGACTAAACGACCGTTTAACGGTTAACGTATTCGCCTGGCGGAGAACTTAAAGGTTTAAATTGTGGATTACTGACCAATTTCCGTATTTTTATGTTCTTACCCGACAGTTGTTTTTACCATTCATGCCAAACTGGCCACCAACTTCCATTCGTTGTGGATACTTGGGTTTACTGAAGGTCTGGAGAAGGAATATGTTAAGAGTAAACATATTTTTAACTCGTGTGGTCCGTATTGAAGCGGTCTATATGTATGTCTTTAGAAATGGACGATATAGTCAGCTGCTACGATTGTTCCCACGCCCAGGAGTATGAGTATGATTTGCTCTGCCGTTGCTTTTAAGTCGGTTCTTTTGTGGAGGCCGGGTATCAGATCGGCCACGGCGACATAAATCATGCTCGCTGCAGCGAGACCTAGAAACGGGGCAATTAAACCATTTACGACTTCGAATGCAAAGTAAGCAATAAGGCCGCCAACTAAGGTGGCGGCACTGGATATTAAGTTCCATATGAGCGCTTTTCTTTTTGAAAACCCAGAGTTCAGCAGAATTAAAAAGTCTCCAACCTCTTGGGGGATTTCATGGGCGGTGATAGCAATTGTTGTAATAATGCCAAGTCGAATATCAGTGAGGTAGGCGGCGGCAATTAACACACCATCAACGAAGTTATGGAATGTATCCCCAACGAGGATCATCGTTCCAGATCGCCCGTTGTCTGTTTGTGTGGTGTGTTGATCGTGTCCTTCGCATGTCTCAAAGTGACAATGTCTCCAGAGAACAAATTTCTCTAGTACAAAAAAACCTAATATGCCACCAAGAATGACAGCAGATAAAAGTTTTGCGTCCGGGTTGGTTTCTAATGCGTGTGGAATCACTTCAAGGAACGTTGCTCCGAGTAGCGTACCAATCGCATAGCTCACGAGCTTTTGTATATTTTTCGTATTGGCGTGATAAGAAAACCAAGCCGCAGCACCCACGCTGAGCGCGGCTCCCATTAATGCGCTTCCGATGATCCAAGCAAGAGTAGACATAGGTTAGTTCTTGATTTTAAGTTCTTTATTTTAAGGGGTGTAATTATAACGATATGAGCAGAAGATTCATTTTATTTTGTTGAGTCGTCAAGCCAGATTAGTGCACCTATTCTCCCGGTGGGTTGTTCTCGTCGGTGGGAGAAAAATGTGTCCTTTTGAGAAAATGTGCAGTTATTCCCACCGAATATGGAGTTAATACCCAATTGTTGGAGTTGGTGACGGGCTATTCCGTATAGATCGGCGAAGTAGCGCCCCTGTGTGCTCGGAAGAAAATACTTCTGGTATGTATTGTCCAAATCCACGAACCGTTGGAGTAGATCTTCTCTGACTTCATAGTGTTTTTGACTGATAGCGGGCCCTAATTGAACCAGGAGGTCACTTGGGATGGAAGTGAACTTACTGACGGTTTGTCGCAATACGCCCTCTGCGAGACCTCTCCAGCCCGCGTGAGCCACGGCTACCTGATCACCCGAACGATTGGTGAACAGCACCGCCAAGCAATCTGCAGTCATGATGCCGCAAACAGTCCGTTGTTTGCGGGTGTATAGAGCGTCTGCCTTGGTGGTTTCGTTCGAAGTCTCAGCTGTCACTGCTGTGTTGCTGTGAACTTGGGTAACCCAGTGTGGCGGTGAGGGGAGGTAACCATTGAGTATTTGTCGATTTTGCGCGACATGCTCTTGGTCATCACCAACGGCATGGCTGAGATTCAAAGCGCTGAATTTTTCCATACTGACGCCGCCGTGACGCGTGGTAAAAAATGCATGGACGTTTTTGTGGACAGCCCACTCGGGGTGAATTAAATCAAGGGCGTTCATTGTCTGACGTTTTTAGTGCTGCTAATAGGGCCTGGATATCGGATGGAATATCCGAATCCCAGCTGATTACTTTGTCCGTGCCCGGATGCGTTAAAGTTAAGCTTTTAGCATGAAGGGCTTGGCGTTCAAAAGGTAACGCTTTCGTCAAGGATGCATATTTTTTTGAGTTTCCTGTATACGTCGGATCACCGATCAGGGGGTGACCAAGAGCGGTCAGGTGCACGCGTATTTGATGAGTCCGACCGGTTTCAAGTAAACAAGATAAGGCTGACCATTCTCTACCACTGTCGATGGTTGTGTAGTGGGTCACAGCATTTTTCCCATTGGCGGTTATGGACATTTTTTTTCTATTACGTGGGTGTCGTCCAATGGGTTCATCAATTGTGCCTTGACTCGGGGATTTTCCGGAGACGAGCGCATAGTATTCTCTTCTTACGCTTCTTGATTGGAGCTGTCGCACCAGGCTTGTTTGAGCCTCTAAAGATTTGGCAACAACCATGAGCCCTGTCGTGTCTTTGTCTAGCCGATGGACGATGCCAGCCCTAGGAATGTTTTTGTTGTAAGGATAGCGAAACAAAATACCGTTTAGCAGTGTCCCAGACCAATTCCCGCTGCCGGGGTGCACCACCATATCGTCTGTTTTATTTACGATAATTAAATCATCGTCTTCATAAACGACATCAAAGGGGACGTCTTCTGGTTCAAATGCCGAGTCTTCGGCACTATCACTTGTTAAAATAGAAATTAATTCCCCACCTAAAACCTTTGTTTTGGCTTTCACGATCTCGCCGTCGATGAGAAGGTTTCCAGAGGCCAGCCAATGTTGAAGACGACTTCTTGAAAATTGTGGAAATAAGGTTGCTAAGGCTTGATCGAGTCGCTGTCCCATATGAGACTCCGGAATTCGAAGTTCGTAGCCACTGTGGATTTTGCTAACTGGCATATAATTGGCACTTAAGGCGCAACAACCGATGTGGCGCGTCTGTAAAGCGTTTTAGATTCATATTAATTTTAATGAGAGTCAACATTAATGAAGACACGTTTAAGCAATTTATTACTGGTACCAATTCTACTCTCACAGATGATTTTTTTGGGTTGCGCAGGGCTCGAAGAAGATCCGACGCAAAATTGGACTGCGGAAGAGTTGTACACGAACGCCAAAGGCCGGCTCGATGACAAATTTTATGCGCAGTCAATTGACTTATATAAAAAATTAGATTTGCGATATCCGTATGGGCCGTTCGCACAGCAGGGCAAGATCGATGTAGCCTATGCCTATTGGAAGACGAATGATAATGCATCGGCGCTAATGGCCTGTGATCGATTCATACGGGAGCACCCAGAGCATAAACATGTCGACTACTTGATGTACTTGAAGGCATTGGTTTACTTCAATGATGACAAAGGGTTATTGGGTCTATTTGTATCTAAGAATCTCGCAGAAAGAGATCCGGGATCTGCGCGTCAAGCTTTCGATACTTTGAGAGACTTGGTTAAACGCTTCCCCGAGAGTCGTTACGCTGAGGATGCCCAGTTAAGAATGGCTTACTTGGTTAATACGCTTGCTGAGCATGAGACGAGTGTTGCCGAATATTACTACCGACGAGGTGCTTACGTCGCCTCCATCAATCGGGCCCAGGCAGTTATTGAGACTTATCCAAAAGCACCGCATACCCCGCGGGCTCTTGAAATTTTAGCGGCGAGTTATGAGAAGTCTGGATTGCCTGATTCCAAAACTAAGATTGATACGATTATTAATTTAAATTTCCCAGGTTTGAGGGCGGCTATGGCTGAGGATGCTGATAGCGCATGGTGGGACTTTTGGAGCAAGAGTAGTAAGGCAGAGGTATCTGGTGTTGATGCAAGTGAGCCTGATATTGTTGCAGACAAGCCATGGTGGAAGTTTTGGGTTGATGACGGTAAACCACCTCAGGAGTAATAAAAAAAGCTGCCCGAAGGCAGCTTTTTTTATTACTCAATTAAAGGTAAAGCTTATACGTGTCCGTAGGCAATCATGGCATCGGCTACCTTAACAAAACCAGCGATGTTTGCGCCTTGTAGATAATTCGTATTTTTCCCACCTGTATCGCCAAACTTAACGCAGGAATCATGAATCTCCTTCATCATATTCTCGAGGAGTGTTTTTAGCTGCTCGTTATCCCAGGCAATTCGCGCGCTGTTTTGGCTCATTTCTAGGCCTGAAACACCAACACCTCCGGCATTAACGGCTTTTGCTGGGCCGAATAAAACGTCGGCCTCTAAGAAGGCTTCAACCGCTGCTTGTTCGCACGGCATATTGGCAGCTTCAGCAACTACTTTGACGCCGTTCTTGATGAGTATTGCTGCTTCTTCTGCGTTAATTTCATTTTGCGTTGCAGAAGGCACTGCACAGTCACCAGCTACACTCCAAGGGCGACCCTCATGGAAGGTGATGTTGTCAAAGTGGTCGGATGCTTCAGAGATTCGTCCACGACGAACATTCTTTAGATCTTTGATCCAATCAATTTGTTCTTGTGTGAAGCCGTCTTTACAGTGAATGAAACCACCAGAGTCCGACATGGTTAAGGGTTTTGCTCCGAGGTGTAAACATTTCTCGGCTGCGTGAGTTGCTACATTGCCAGATCCTGAGATCAGTACGGTTTTTCCTTCAATGGTGTCTTTATGTTGCGCTAACATGTTGCGCATGAAAAAGATCGCACCGTAACCTGTGGCTTCGGTTCTCATCTTGGATCCGCCGAATTCCAGTCCTTTACCGGTAAGTACGCCAACGAATTCATTGCGGATACGCTTGTACTGCCCAAACATGAAGCCAATTTCTCGACCACCAACACCAATGTCGCCTGCAGGCACATCTGTGTCTGGGCCAATATGGCGATACAGTTCGGTCATAAAGGACTGACAAAATCGCATGATTTCTAAATCTGACTTGCCTTTTGGATTGAAATTCGCGCCGCCTTTACCGCCTCCCATTGGAAGACCCGTGAGGCTGTTTTTAAATGTTTGTTCGAAGCCTAAAAATTTCAGCACCGACTCGTTCACGCTCGGGTGAAATCTTAAGCCGCCTTTGTAAGGCCCGATTGCGGAATTAAATTGAATGCGCCATCCTCGATTGGTTCTGATGCGTCCTTCGTCGTCAGTCCATGGGACTCGGAATGAAATCACGCGCTCTGGCTCGGCCATGCGCTCGAGTATCTGCAATTTGTGATACTTGGGTTTGTCCGCGATGTAAGGGAATATGGATGATGCAACTTCGTAAACTGATTGTACGAATTCAGGTTGCCCTGGATTGCGTTTTGATACGCCCTCCATATATCGATCTAGATATTCTTGCGTTTTACTGTCGCTGCCATGTAATTTGGACATATTTTTGTTTGAACTCCTGATGTGTGGGTTATAGATGGTGCTCCTTGATTAGAGTCTTTTTTGAATGAATCCCCAATTAAACATGATCGGTTTTGCCGTCTCAGTTGACAAGCTAAACGCTCTAATAGCGAACTTGGCTATCTGTGATGTGGGTGAATTTTTCAAAAATTTAGTGTACTCTTTATTTGTACACACGAAAAGAAAAACTAATATTTTTGTTACGAATCAGAGAGATCGATATCTTTTGTGCACGTTGCTTTTTTTTCTGTTGGAATTTTGCGGTGAGGAATGCTGCTGCGTCATCTAAAAATTAAGGACAATGCACGCACATAATCTGTAAATGCGCGACATGACTGTGCGTTAACGTTATTGACGAGGAATGAAATTTTATTTTACTCCTGTGTGTGTCAGGTACATTAGGTAGTATGTCGCCACATTGAAGATCACATGGTTAAATTTGTAATGATTCTGTGTGGTATTTTCTTTGATTATGGGCTCGGCTTCGGATACTATTGCGCTTAAATAAAATTAGAACGTGATGCCCAGGGGAAGAGGTAACGTGTCAGCAGATTATAAAATAGCAATTATTGGGTCTGGACCCGGTGGACTAAGTGCAGCAGGTCATGCTGCCGAGCTGAACGTCCCACATGTTCTCATTGAAAAAGCCGCTCACTTATCGGATACGCTTTTTAAATTCCAAAAAGGTAAGTTTGTAATGTCCACTCCGGACGTTTTGCCGTTGCGTTCGCCCATGCCGTTCGCGGCTGGGAAGCGTGAGGACATACTTGGTAATTGGGATGACACAGCTGCGTCACTGAATGTTAATGTAAGGCTGAGCACTGAGGTGGTTGGGGTTGAGGGTGAGAAGGGAAATTTCACCATAAAACTGGGTGACGGTTCAACCATCACTGCTGAAGCTGTGATCCTTGGTATAGGATTACAAGGTAACCTCAATAAACTTCGAGTGCCCGGAGCTGATCTGCCTCATATCCAGTACCAACTCGATGATCCTGACGAGTATGAGCTTGAGCGTATTATTGTAATTGGCGCGGGTGATGCGGCGATCGAAAATGCCGTTGCTTTATCTGTGAGGAATACAGTGTACGTGCTGAACCGAGGTGAAGATTTTGCCCGAGCGAAGCCTGCCAACGAGGCGCTCATTAACTCTGCGATAGATGCGGGCAGAATACAACCTATATACAAGGCAAATACACTCAGTGCGGGCGAGGGCACGCTAACTGTTGAAACGCCCGATGGGGAATTGACGATTGAGTGCGATAGAGTTATTGCGCGAATGGGTGCGTCCCCACCACGTAAATTTGTAGAGTCTTGCGGGGTTGTCTTTCCCTCCGACGCGCGTAATGCACTTCCCGAATGTACGGAACAATATGAGTCTAATGTGCCTGGTTTGTATATTGTTGGCGCATTGGGTGGTTATCCACTAATTAAGCAAGCCATTAACCAAGGTTACGAGGCTGTTGAGTACATACTTGGCAATGCGGTCGAGCCAGCAGATAGTCCAATCCTTAAGTCTCAAATCAGCATCTTAAACACTGATGATGTTGAAGGGTTTCTAAGGAGGGTGCGGGAATCGATACCGATATTCGCGAATATTAATTCATTAATGCTTCGGGAAATGATGGTTGAATCCACGGTGCATAAATGTGCTGCTGGAGATGTCGTTTTTGAAAAAAATGACTACACCAATAGTTTCTACGTTGTTCTTGAAGGTGCTGTTGCTGTAGTGCTTGACCAAGGTGATCACGAAAAGCGAATTACTATTGGGCTTGGAAATTATTTCGGTGAAATGGGGTTGATTTCCGGGCGAAGGAGAACGGCAACGATTAAAGCCGAATCGAACTGTGTGTTGATAGAAATTCCAAGACGAACGATGATTAAGGTGAGAGGGAATTCACCTGATGTGCGTCAAGCTCTTGATCAAGAGGCAGCGATTAGACAGATTCAAACTTATATAGCACCTGATGTGCCGCGAGAAGATCTCATCGGGATTGCCGAGAGCTCACAAATTAAATCGTTTAAGTTGGGCGAGGTTTTATTCAATGAAGGGGATGAGGCAGATTCGCTGCACTTGATTCGAAAGGGGTCAGTTTCCGTATCAAAACGCCTGGGTGGTCGGAGTGTCGTACTAAACTATGTGGCCACTGGCAACTATGTTGGTGAAATGGGATTGGTTTCTAACGCGCCTAGGTCAGCCACTGTGACTGCTGCTGTAGCTTGTGAAACAATTCAAATTGACGGGTCAGCGTTTAAGAATTTAATGGCTTCGAACCTTAAGCTCAAGGCTTCCGTTGAGTCAAAATTTAAGGATCGAATTACGCAAAATGAGCGTGCTTCCCAAGCCGGGACCGGTGGTGGCATCCTGCAGTTTCTTCTTGAGCAAGGTGTGAGTGAAGGGACCGATGTGCTACTCATCGATGAGGCGCTATGTATCGGTTGTGACAATTGTGAGACGGCTTGTGCAGAGACCCATGAGGGTATTTCTCGTTTGGATCGAGAGGCTGGACCTACTTATCAAACCATGCACATTCCAACGTCTTGCAGGCACTGCGAGAATCCGCACTGTATGACTGACTGTCCACCTGATGCGATCAAGCGGTCTCCGTCTGGAGAGGTATTTATAGAAGATAGTTGTATTGGATGTGGTAATTGCGCTCGCAGTTGTCCTTATGGTGTGATCCAACTTGCATCGCCAGAGAATAAAAAAGCGGGTGTGTTATCTAGACTGTTCGCAAAGAGCGATACCAGTGAAAAGGCCCCTAAAAAAGCCGTGAAATGTGATATGTGCCGGGATATTGAAGGTGGCCCATCCTGCGTTAGGGCATGCCCAACTGGTGCAGCTGTTCGCGTTGCACCGCAAGCATTAATGCAGTTACAAGGGAAGGCATCTTAGTTTCATGGATATTAAATTAAGTGAGTCTTTTTTAGCCTACAAAGGCTTCAAGTATTTGAAAATCAGTGTTGCTGTGCTGATTGTCACCCTGATCGCATATTTGGCGCATGACCCAGGTCGCACTCCAAATGGCGGGACGTGGTTTGGTTACACATTCGGCGTTATAAGTGCGGGACTAGTCTTGTTTTTGGCGTGGTTTGGAGTAAAAAAACGTCAGTACATGACGGGTGTTGATCTTTTGAAAGGTTGGTTGAGCGCCCATGTCTACCTTGGTGTGTTGGTTGTCTTTTTGAGTTTATTCCATTCGGGTTTTCAGCTTGGTGTGAACCTGCATTCACTCCTTTGGTATTTGGTATTGTTCACCGTCTTGAGTGGGATGTACGGTGTTTTTTGTTACGTGAGGTATCCGTCGATTTTAACAGGCACGAGGCAAGGTCTTACCCGCACTGAGATACTCTTAGAATTATCAGAGCTTGATTTGCAGGCAAGAGAAGTGGCCATGGGTTTGGGGGATGAGATCAATGCGGTGATTCTCAGAGCGGCTGAGAGTACTCAAGTAGGTGGATCTATTCGCAAGATGTTAGAAGTGGAGCCAAAGGACTGCCCAACACGAATAGCATTGCTATTCGTTGATGGTGCCAGTGTGGCAGGGGAAGAGCAAGAAACAGCGGTAAGAAAGCTCAGTGCGCTATTAACGCGAAAGTCAGAATTACTGCGTCGGCTTCGAACGTACGTTAGGGCTGCGACTTTGGTACGGCTGTGGCTTTATTTTCACATACCAATTTCAATCGGAGCGCTTGTTGCTCTCGTCGCGCACGTGTTCGCTGTGTTTTTCTACTGGTAAGGGCTCTGTAATATGAAACTGATTCTTCGCACCCTCCAAAGAAAAACCTCAGGCGACATTGTTTCGCGCGATACAAAGATCGATGCTGCGCCTATTCGGCTGGGCAGAGGCGCTGACGTTGAAATATTTCTAAATGATCCTCGAGCTCTACTGCATCAGGCAACTCTAGAAGAGCGTGATGGTGGCGTTTACTTGGATGCGGCAGGGCGAGGCAACGTCAAGATTGATGGACACCTAGTCACGAGTGGACGCATTAATGTTGGAGATAATTTTGAAGTTGGCCCTTATGCGCTCCAGTTAATAGCCGCACCAGATGACAGTGATGCGGATTACCTCCTCACATTAGAACTAGTCAATGTTTTAGAAAATGTTCGTGACTCGCTCTCCGAGCGTTCAACGCTCAGTGTTGAGGATTTGGGGATAAGGGCAAAACCCTGGGCTATCGGATTGGGTCTCTTGATCGCGATTCTGTTTATAGCTATCCCGTTAGTCGAGCATTTTAGCGGGGAGGCCAATAGAACCGCCCTTGAAGTGGATGGCCCTAGAACGGTAAAAGAAATCCGTGATGCAAATCACAACAATGAAAGTTTGTTACCTGTATCCATGCGCCAATTTTGGCAGGCAGGGCATTTGTCATCCTCGCATCAAATATTGGGGGTTGATTGTAGTGCGTGCCACCAGGAACCCTTCAAGCAAGTATCGAATGAGACATGTTCAAGTTGCCATACTGAAGCCCATGAGCATGTGGATGTTAACGAGTTTCCAGATGCATCTATTGGAGACGCGAGTTGCCAGGGTTGTCACAAAGAGCATGAAGGTTCCGAGGGGCTTGTTCCAAATTCAGAATCATTCTGTAGTGATTGTCATGGTGATATTGCATCAGCAACTGGTGGCAAATCAGAACTTAAAAATATCGTGTCGTTTGAAGATCACGGGCCTTTTTATTATGAACAAGCTGAAAACAGACCAAAATCTGGCTTAAAGTTCTCGCACAAACAGCATTTGGTGGAGGAGGGCATGAAAATGCCTGATGGTGCTATTGGAGAGACGCGTGTGCTTAATTGTGACAGTTGCCATAAGGCGGACCTTACAGGGACAGTCATGGCGCAACCAGAGTTTGAGGCGGTTTGTGCTGATTGCCACAGTTTGCGATTCGAGCCCAATGCTCCTGATCGCATGATTCCGCATGGGGAAGTGGAGATAGCCAAGCAGTATGTGCGAGACGCATATGCATCAATCGCCCTATATGGTGGTTTTAAGCCACAAAAGGGTGAGGAGGTGCCGTCGGTAGTTAGACGTATCCCTGGCTCAAAGACAACTGATGTTCAGAAAAAAGAGGGACGTAAGTGGGCAGAGGCGAAAGCAAATGAGGTTATTGGTGGTCATTTCGGCAAGAAACTTTGCGGCGAATGCCACGAAATCATCGAAGATAAAAACGATCCGCTCAATTGGAGTCTGGTAGATATTCCAAAGGAAACTCCATACTTGGAGAAGGGACAGTTTAATCACGCGCCACATAAGACATCGGCATGCGTGGAGTGCCATTCGGCGGACCAATCAGAAACGGCAGATGATTTATTGCTGCCATCTATTGATACTTGTAAAGATTGTCATGGGGGAGAACATGGAAGTCTGGTGCCAACAACATGTGCCAGCTGTCATGGATTTCATAAAGAAATAAAAACTAAAGCAGAGGTGAAGCAATGAACACGAGCATTGTTAGACCTACCCAACTTCGGGCAGGGAGTCAAAAAACTCAATGGATTAAACGTTTAGCGATCCACTTCAAAACATCGGTGTTCAGTGCTCTTGCAGCTCTGATGCTGAGCATGGTCTCAATAAATGCTTATGCTGAGCCTGAAATACCCCATTATTCTGGCAAAGCGCGTCTGGGTACACAGACTTGCGGCGGTTCGACCTGTCATGGGGCCGTGAAACCATGGGCTAATTCTGCAGTGCTTCAAAATGAATTCGTGACATGGAGTACAGAAGACCCACATTCCGGATCTTATAAAGCGCTCAGCTCGGACAGAGGTAAGAGAATTGCGAAGAACCTTGGCATAGATGACGCCAGACAAGAGAAGGTGTGTTTAGACTGTCATACTGATAACGTTCCTAAAGAGTTGCAGTCGAAGAATTTTAATATTGAGGACGGGGTTGGGTGTGAGTCCTGTCATGGTGGTGCTGTTGAGTGGCTTGGGTTACACGTCTCTGGCTTTGGCCAACGACAAGATTACTTAAATGCAGGTATTTACCCGACTGAGGATCCTAAAGCGCGCGCAAAACTTTGTCTTAGCTGTCACCTGAGTGATCCGAGAAAACCAATCACCCACCGAATCATGGGCGCGGGACACCCAAGATTGGCGTTTGAATTAGATACATTTACAGCCAATCAGCCAGCCCATTATCGAATTGACGCTGACTACAAGCAGAGAAAACAGCAATCTAGTGGCGTTAAGGTGTGGGCTGTTGGACAGGCCATGGCCGCGCAAATCACGGTTGAAGCACTAATGGACAAGAACCGTAATTCGGCTGGTATTTTTCCTGAACTTGTTTACTTTGACTGTTACGCATGTCACCACTCCATGGAAGAGCCACGTTGGGAAAGACGGGAGTCGGTAAATATTGGACCAGGCGTGCCACGTTTAAATGATTCCAATCTCGTAATGCTGCGCGTATTGGCAAATGCAGTGGACCAATCTATGTCTACGCGCTTGCTGGAGCAAACACGAGCTCTGCATCAGTCTGCATCTGAAGGACAGGAAGCAACACTTAAAGCGTTAGCGGAGTTGTCTACAACTGTTGATGCGTTGGTTGAGACGTTTGCAACCACTGATTTTGATGTCCAAGCGATGTGGAATATATATGACTCGCTTGTTTCTGAGGGGCTCAAAGGTGAGTTTGTCGACCTGATAACCGCGGAACAAGCGACTATGGCGATTGGTTCAATACTTGCTGCGATAGAGACTACGGGTGCTGCAGTAGATTTGAACCCATATAACGAAGCGTTGTCCAAAGCCTATGCAGCCATTGATAAGTCAGATTCATATACGCCAGCGACTTATACCGCTGCACTGAAATCTTTGGCGGCAGCACGGAAGTAATTTGTTAATTAATTAATTCAATATCGAAACGCTAGATATGGATTTTTTTGAAAGAAGGTAGCCGGCAGCATGAATAAGTATGGATCGAAATGTTTAGCAGTAGTATTCGCGATAGTGACATTGTTGATTTCGCCCGCCGCATTTGCGGAGAGAAATCCCGTTGAATTAGCAGATGGGAACAGTGCTCACCTAGATGTTTTGATGAATGACGAATTCCCATCCGCCACGAAATGTGCAATGTGTCACCAAAAGCAATTCTGGGAATGGGCTTCGTCAAACCATGCTTATGCGTCGGTTTCTCCTATGTTTCATAAATTCGAACAGGCTGTAAATGCATTGACTGACGGTACGATGGGGACTTTCTGTACGCGTTGCCATCAACAGGTTGGAACACAGAAAGGTGAACCGCGTGAGCTGCCGCTCTGGGATCGAAGTATTGTGGCAAGAGAAGGCATCACCTGTGTTACGTGTCATCGAGTGAATGCGCAGTTCGGAAAAGTGAATGGCGAGCGTCATATTGTTCCGGGAACCATTTTTGACCCCGTTTATAATTCAGGAGGTGGTGAGAATTTCCCAATAGTTATCGATAATAAAGAAGAATATCGAGTTACTGACGAGCCCGGCGTAGGTGGAACACCTATTCACGGCGGGGTTACAGTATTTGAGCAAATAGGCAAGTCTGAATTTTGTGTGTCATGCCACCAAGTTAAGGTAAATTTAGGCATCAAATTGGAAGTCGTATGGGAGCAATATCGAGATTCTCCAGCCTTTCGAGAGGGAACGACATGTCAAGACTGTCACATGGGCAAAATTCCGGGGGAAGCAAAAGGATACGCGTCTTGGCCAACAGCTATCGTTAACGGAAGAGTAATTGGTGACACAAACAAAAAACATGCGAACCACGCGTTTTATGGCCCGGGTTACCCAATAGCACACCCTGGTATATTCCCATTTAATCCGCGTGCGCTGCGATGGAGTATTAAAGAGTGGTTGACCTTTGATTATAGGGCGCCATGGGGCGATGCTGATTGGGAGGAACAACTCAAAAGAGGAGAGGTCGAAGCTCCAGAATTTCCGGATACCTGGGCGGACACTGAAGACCGTCTTTGGGCAAGGCATATCATCAAGCAAAATCAAAAGCTCTTAGTTGATAAAAAACTCGATCGCAAGGCGGTCATGGAAAATGGTTCTAGAATAGATGGCCCATTTTTTGATGGTGATACACCTCAGGTGGGTGAACCACTTAAATTACGGTTTAGGATTACAAACGTCGACAATGGTCACAATTTGCCCTCAGGCTCATTGGGAGCTCAGCCTGAAATATGGATGAATGTTGCTGTGATTGATCCTGATGGAGACCGTATTTTCGAGTCTGGATATGTCGATAGTTATGGAGATATGGCAGACATTCATTCGTTGGACGTGGCTGCAGGAAAAATCCCATACGATAATCAATTGGTGAATTTGCAAACAAAGTTTCTGACAACAAACATTAAGGGTACAGATCGAGAAATGTACCTTCCCGTTAACTTTGATGTAGATCAGAAGCCATTCTTACGTCCTGCGGCTGTGCCAACATCTGTTCAAAATCATCCGCCTCTCGTTAGGATGGAAGGACGATCGATTCCTCCGTTAGGTTGGAGAGATGCAAAATACAAAGTTCCTGCTGAGAAAATGACAAAAAAGGGAACCTACAAGGTTTTAGCTCGTATGCGTAGTCGAGCAGAACCGCTGTACTTCATGAAATTTGTCGGTGCTACTCAGGATATGGAGCGCTCTATCAATGAATGGATGTTAGACATACATCCTTACGCTGTCGAATTTGAGGTTAAGTAAGTGACTATAAAAATAAGAATAATTTTGGCGATGATGCCAATTACGCTACTTTTGCCTACCATTGGCGTTACCCAAGAGCTGGAGTTCGAGAGAAAAGGGCCCGCTGATACAGTCCTAGAGTATAGAAACAGTAGCCCTGAACATTACGGCCACCAGGAACCAGCCGAAATGGATGAGGGTGTCAGCCCGACTGAGTATGACGTAGGTGGGTTTGCACCTGACCCAGTCTACGATGCACCATACGATGCTGAGGAGCAACTTATCATTTATGGTGGAAAAACAAATATAGATGAACCTCGCCCTCTTATTGAATGGGGTTATCCGATGTACTCGGAGGGGGAATTTGGCTCAGGAATAAACCTTGTTGGCGCCAAAAACCTGGTTAGGCCTCAGTTTTTAGTTTATGGCGATTGGAGAACTGTTCTTGCAGCCAATGACAACGGTGCTGTAGAGAATGCGCAGTTGGCGTCTCAGTTGAATTTAGAATTCGACCTGAACCTAACGGCTACCGAGCGATTACACATGTTCGTGAAACCACTTGATGATGGAAAGCAGACACGTTTGGAGTTAGGCGGAACACCTGTTGACGTTGTTGACGGAAACGGATTTCAAGCGGAGCTGGATTTTGATCCGGAAACATTCTTTTTCGAAGGTGATTGGGGGTATATTCAATCCGGTCTTACTGACAAGTACACTACATTTGACTTGCCATTTGCAGTGGGCTTAGTGCCTTTGTTTCTGCAAAATGGTCTATGGGTGAATGATGCGTTTGTCGGTGGCGCCGTTACATTACAGGCGAAAAATTCACCGAAGTTCGATATCACGAACTACGATGCAACCTTCTTTGTAGGTCTTAATAAAGTAACCACACCTGTTTTCATAACAGATGGTGTGACAGATGATAATGCCGGTAAATTTTACGCATTGACGACATTTGTGGACGTTGCAGAGGGTTATCTAGAAGCGGGTTACGCAAGAGTGACCGACGATAGAGACGATGTCCAAATGGACTACAACAATGTGATGTTGGGGTGGACTAAGCGTTATGGTAGAAGGTTATCAAACAGTGTTCGCTTGTTGTCGAACTTTGGTCAAGATCCGGTTCCCGGTGTGAATCAAACCGCTGATGGATTTGTTCTATTAATTGAGAATTCATGGATTACACACCTGCCGTCAACGTTGGTGCCGTACTTTAACTTTTTCTATGGGAAAGATAATCCTCAACCGCTCGCAACCGGCGCTGCAGGTATCCTTAAAAACACGGGTGTTAATTTTGAAACCGATGGTATTACTGGTTTTCCAAAGCTTGACGACACCGCTAACGATACGTTTGGTGGCGCTGTTGGGGTGATGTATCTGTTCGCATTAGATCAGCAGTTAATCGTTGAGTATGCGAATCTCCAGATTATTGGTAACGAGAACGACCCATTACGTAATGCACCAGGTGATCAACAAGCGATTGGTGTTCGTTATCAAAAGCCTATATCCAGACGATGGATCTTTAGAACGGATGCAATCTATGGTGAGCGTAAAAATCTTGAGGAAATTTCAGGTGTTCGTGTTGAGATGCGAATGAAATTTTAGTCTTTGGAAGTATGGTATAAAAAATATCCGATACGACATTTGTATCGGATTTTTTTTATATAGAAAACAATATCTAAGTTATTACGTCGTTAATTCCTCTCTATTTTTGAAGTGCATGAGCGCCTCAGGGTTTGCTAGGGCTTCTATGTTTTTGACAGACTCTTTATGAACGAGGTTCCTGACTGCTAACTCAACAATTTTGCCACTTTTTGTTCTAGGAATATCCGCTACTTGTAGTATTTTTGCTGGCACGTGACGGGGTGTTGTATTCGCTCGAATGGACTGCTTTATCTTGGTTTGCAAAGCCTCATCTAGTTGTAATCCATCACGAAGGCGAACGAAGAGCACGACACGCGTGTCGTCTTGCCAGTTTTGACCAATGACGAGGCTCTCTACGACAGAGTCAAGTTTTTCAACTTGACGGTATATTTCCGCTGTACCGATTCGAACCCCGCCTGGATTCAGGACAGCATCTGAGCGACCATAAATAACTAATGTGCCACGTGGCGTGAGTTCAATGAAGTCTCCGTGGCACCAGGTGTTCTTAAAGCGAGAAAAATAGGCGTTAAGATATTTCTTATCGTCTTTGTCGTTCCAAAACCCGATAGGCATAGAAGGGAACGTTCCTGTGCATACCAGTTCACCTTTTTCTCCTATGACAGGTTTCCCCAAATCATTGAACACTTGAACGTTTAATCCAAAGCCTCTTTGTTGTATCTCTCCACGATAGACTGGTAATGTTGGATCGCCGAGTACAAAGCAGGATACGATATCCGTGCCTCCAGATATGGATGAGAGTAAGACGTCTTTCTTGATTTTGGTATACACGTAGTCAAAACTCTCTGGGGAGAGGGGTGAACCGGTTGAAGTGATGGTTTTGAGGTGAGACAGTTTATGAGTTCGTGCGGGTTGCATACCCATTTTAGAAATGGCATCGATATATTTTGCTGAGGTTCCAAAAATAGTCATTCGCTCTGCTTCGGCGAAATCAAAAAGTGCATCACCTTTTGGGTAGGTTGGAGCTCCATCAAATAATAGGAGTGTTGCCCCTGAAGCCAGACCGCTGACAAGCCAATTCCACATCATCCAGCCGCACGTGGTGAAATAGAAGAAGCGATCTTTGACTTTCAAATCTGTATGCAGTCGATGTTCTTTTAGGTGTTGCAGTAGGGTTCCGCCATGTCCGTGCACGATGCACTTTGGCACACCTGTGGTGCCAGACGAAAACATGATGAACAACGGGTGATTAAAAGGTACTTGTTCAAACTGAATTGTTCTTGGTTTGAACGGGCGAACGAAGTCATTCAACAGAACCGATTTGTTTATTGCTGAGATTTTTGGTTTAGATCCCATGTATGGTACAACAATCACTTTTTTTAAAGAGGTGAGTGAGTTCGCTATCTCACCAAGCTTATCCAGTGTGTCGATGTGTTTGCCGTTGTAGTAGTAGCCATCTACGCCTATTAGAATCTTAGGTTTGATTTGACCAAATCGGTCCAGTACCCCTTGTGTTCCAAAGTCAGGGGAGCAGGATGACCATAGCGCGCCCAAGCTCGAGGCTGCCAGCATGAATATGATGGTGTCTGGTAAATTGGGTAAAAAAGCAGCAACTCGATCACCTTTTACAACACCTTGTTTGACCAGTGCCTGGGCCGTTATGGAGACGGCATCATAGAGTTCTGCATAGGTCAGGCGATTACTAACTTTATCTTCTCCTTGGAAAACGATTGCTTCTTGATCGTCCCTCTGACGTAATAGGTTTTCCGCATAGTTGAGGCGGGCTTCTGGGAACCATTCTGCTCCAGGCATTTTGTCTGGATGCTTCAGTATGGTACTTCCCTTTTTTGAAGCAATTACATCACAGTAATCCCATAGTTCACTCCAAAATGATGTAGGTTCGGCAATTGACCAGTCATATAAATTACTTGAGGATTTTATTTTAAGTATCTGTTTATTATTATTATTATTTATTTTTATATATTTAATAAACGCAGTGATGTGTGATGATTTGACTCTAGCCTCAGTAGGTTTCCAGAGTATTTTTGGTGCTGTAGACATACTTACTCAGATCTCATTTGTGGAAATAATATGACTTCACGTATGGAAGCACTGTCGGTTAAAAGCATGATTAGACGGTCTATGCCGATACCTTCTCCTGCGGTAGGTGGCATGCCATACTCAAGGGCGCGTATGTAATCGCTGTCATAGAACATGGCTTCATCGTCACCTTGCGCTTTAGCCTCAGCTTGATTTTTAAAGCGATTGGCTTGGTCCTCAGGGTCATTGAGCTCTGAGAAGCCATTGGCGATTTCTCTCCCTGCAATGAATAGCTCGAATCGGTCAGTAAGCTCCGGTTGTTCGTCATTGCTCCTTGCTAGCGGGGACACATCGGTCGGGTGGGCAACGATAAACGTCGGTTCGATCAGTTTCTCTTCCGTGGTGTCTTCGAATAACTTAAGCTGCAACATGCCCAAGCCATCGGTTGGGTAGGTCAACACTTTCCGTTTGGTGAGTTCCTGACGTAAAAATTCAGGGTCTTGAAGATTTTCTCGGGTGTAGATCTTGTTATGTGTGTTGATTGCTTCAGCCATAGTGAGGCGTTGAAAAGGTTTAGCGAAGTCGATCGCCTGTCCCTGGTAGGTTATCTGGCTTGAGCCTGTGCAGGCTTCTGCAAGCTCTCGAATCATTGTTTCGGTTAGGTCCATTAAGTAGCGGTAATCTCTATAAGCTTCGTAGAACTCAAGCATTGTGAATTCTGGATTGTGTCTAGTCGATATACCCTCATTACGAAAATTCCGGTTAATTTCAAAAACTTTCTCAAAACCACCAACGACAAGTCGTTTTAAATATAACTCTGGAGCGACTCTTAGATAGAGTTGCATATCGAGCGCATTGTGATGAGTGATAAATGGTTTCGCCGTAGCGCCACCTGGAATCGATTGCATCATTGGAGTCTCAACCTCCAGGTACCCTCGGTCGGTGAAAAATGTCCGCAATATTTGTATTGCCTTCGATCGTGTTTGGAAATTCTTCCTTGCCTCAGGTGTAACGATGAGGTCGACATAGCGTTGGCGAAAACGTTGCTCTTGATCCGTAAGCCCATGGAATTTTTCGGGTAATGGACGCAAGGATTTAGTCAAAAGCCTCAGGGCGCTGACTCGGATACTGAGTTCTCCCGTCTTCGTCTTAAATAAAACCCCAGTAGCTCCAACGATGTCACCTAAGTCCCAATGCTTAAAAGCTGAGTGTTCTTCCTCGCCAATACCTTCATTATTGATATAGAGCTGAATCTGACCCGACATATCTTGAATCGTCGCGAAACTGGCTTTACCCATAACGCGTTTCAGCATGATTCTTCCTGCCACAGTCGCGCTTGACTGTACTTCTTGGAGGCGTTCTTTATCAAGTTCGCCATACTTGTCATGCATCTCTTGAGCCAGGTCTTTTCGTTCGAAGTCGTTAGGGAATGCATTCCCAGCTTCACGAAGCTTAGTTAGCTTAGCGCGCCGTTCTTCAATGATTTGATTGGTGTCGACAGCATCTTTTGGAGGTGAATTGTTGATTTCTGACATGAAATTCCCTATCGGTTAGAGACCTTGTTTGAGACTTGCTTGAATGAATATGTCCAGGTTGCCATCTAGTACAGCTTGGGTATTACCTGTTTCAACATTAGTGCGTAAATCTTTTATCCGAGATTGATCCAGTACGTACGATCGAATTTGATGACCCCATCCAATATCTGATTTTGAATCTTCAAGTTTTTGTTGCTCAGATTGCCTTTTACGAAGCTCCAATTCATAGAGCTTCGATTTAAGCATGGACATCGCTTCCGCTCTATTTTTATGTTGAGATCTATCGTTTTGGCACTGCACGACTGTATTTGTTGGAATGTGAGTGATGCGTACTGCCGAATCCGTTCGGTTAACGTGCTGTCCTCCGGCACCACTGGCTCGATAGGTATCGATCCTTAGTTCTGCTGGGTTAATGTCTACATCAATCGAGTCATCTACCTCGGGGTACACAAAAACGCTCGCAAATGACGTATGCCTTTTAGCATTGGAGTCGAATGGCGATTTTCTAACCAATCTATGAATTCCAGTTTCTGTTCTTAGTGTTCCGTAAGCATATTCTCCAGAAATTTTTAATACTGCACTCTTAATTCCTGCAACATCGCCTGGAGATTCTTCTACAACCTCGGCGCTAAATGATTTGATATCTGTGTACCGCGCATACATGCGTAAGAGCATCGCCGCCCAATCTTGGCTCTCTGTTCCCCCGGCGCCTGACTGAATATCGAGAAAACATCCATTCTTATCAATTGGATTTGAAAACATGCGTCGAAATTCGAGATCTGCAATTTTAGTTTCAGCTTGAAACAAGTCGAGCTCGATTGATTCCAGCGTTTCTTCGTCATTCTCTTGGATGACAAGGGAGAGGAGCTCCCCCATATCTTTTACTTGTGCCGTGGTCGAGGATAAAACTGTCACAACTGCCTCAAGTGACTTTTTCTCCTTGCCAATTTCCTGCGCATTATCAGGATTTTGCCAGATTTCTGGATCTTCTAAAAGGCGTTCTACTTCGGCGAGACGATCACATTTGGCATCGTAGTCAAAGGTACCTCCGAAGTTGCGAAGTTCGATCGATTAAATCCTGAATTTTCTCTTGTATCACGTTTGTATGTTCGGATTCCATAGCGTCAGTGGTATACCTCAATGTTTAGAGTAACTATGAACGTATTTTACCGGATTCGTTGCGAATAAATCTTTTGTCTAACGTGTCTTATTTCGGCTTAAGTAGCTTAAAGCTGGGTAGGTTGCTCATAGGTGTAGCGTTGGTGAGTCAACGGTGAGACTGTCACCAGGTTTCTATGATTAACTGGACGGGTTTATTATCGAAAAAATCGTTTATATCGAGTCGGTAGACACAATTGATCACATTTGGAACGGCATCATTAAAGTTGAATCGAACCGCATCTATCGGAGCCCCTTTGGGAGAGAAGGAAACTTTCAGTTTTGTATGGGTTTCATTCAGTAGCCGATGTGTTCTCACGTGCAGCTCATTTCTAAATGAAGGTTCGGGAAAACCTTGACCCCAAACTTGCATCCTTATTTCTTGAGCGAGGTTGGATGCAGTATCAGATTCTTCGAGTGGCCCATCGATATGGATCGAATTGTCGATGATGTTTTTTTTGAATTCTGATGTAACAACATCATTGAATAACTCTGAGAAACGTTCAAGTTGGTTTTTCCTAATAGTCAGTCCGGCAGCCATTGCGTGGCCGCCAAACTTATCGATAACGTTCGGATCTATTTTGGTTAGCGTGTCTAGTACGTCTCGGAGATGGATGCCCTGTATGGACCTACCGGAGCCTTTAAGGGCTCCATTTTTTTCGAGAGCAAAAGCAATAACTGGACGGTTAAGCTTTTCTTTTACGCGTGACGCTAGAATACCAACTACGCCTGAATGCCAATGGGGGTCGAACAGTGTGACTCCCGAATCCACTTTGGTTTCTAAGGCATCTAGAATTTTTAAGGCTTGATCTTTCATTTCGCCTTCAATGTGTCGTCGCTCCACATTGAGTCGGTCCAATTCTTCGGCTAACTTTATGGCAACTTCAGGATTGTCTGCGATTAAGCACTCAATCCCCAGCTTCATATCGGTCAGTCGTCCTGCTGCGTTGAGTCGAGGTCCTACTGCAAATCCAAAATCGGCTGAGCGAGCTAGAGATGGTTTTTTCTTAGCTACGCGCAGTAATGCTTTTATTCCGGGGTTTATTTTCCCCGATCGGATACGGCGTAATCCCTGATCCACGAGAATTCGGTTATTGCGGTCGAGTGGAACGACGTCGGCGACCGTACCTAATGCAACGAGATCGAGTAGGTCTGCTAAATTCGGCTCTGATCCTGTTTTTTCGAAGTAACCGCGATCCCTCAATTCGCTTCTGAGTGCGATTAAGACGTAGAACATAACCCCCACGCCAGCGATAGATTTACTTTTAAAATTATCGCCTGGTTGGTTAGGGTTGACGATGCAAGCGGCTTGCGGCAGCTCAGAGCCTGGGAGGTGATGGTCTGTGATCAACACTTTAATGCCCAGTTCATGAGCTCTCGCTACACCACTGATGCTGGCGATTCCATTGTCCACAGTGATGATTAGATCGGTATTTTTTGTAGCGACAATGTCTACAATTTCAGGGGTTAGACCGTATCCGTGTTCAAAGCGATTGGGTACGAAATAATCAACGGTAACGCCGGCATCACGTAGAAAGAGAATGACTATGGCCGCTGCTGTAGCGCCGTCGGCATCGTAGTCGGCAACAATTAGGATTTTTTCTTTGTTATCGATGGCGTCTGCTAATAGTTGTGCTGCTTTTCGACAATTTTTTAGGTTGTCGTATGGAATTAAGTTTGAGAGCGTATCGTCTAACTCGTCGGCCTCTTTGATGCCTCTGGCCGCAAGGACACGGGCGAGAACCGGGGACAGACCTTTTTCTCTTAGTTTCTTTTGAGCAAGATCTGGAGCTTTTCGTACGTGGATAGTACGTTTATCATCAACTACAGGCATCTCTTACCCAATCAATAGTTTTCCCTGTTTTGACCCAAAACTTATGCAAGGAATATTTGGTGCAGGATGTGTCAAGTACGATCGAGTTCTGCATCAGTTGCACGTTCAGTTGTGTATACAGGCCAGATTTTAGAAGAGCCATGCCTTTGAAGACCAACTCGTTCGCTGCAACTATGGTGTTTGAGTCCTCACTGATGTGAATGTCGATGAGCGCATTGTTTTGTGGTGAGCCTTCGGAGAGTATCTGATCAACGGATGTCATCGTGGCGTTGGCCGCGCGTGACAGGGCGATCAGCTCAGGACTTTGTGCTGAGACCAAAAGCGAGGAATCTTGAAGTTCTCGACGAGGTCCTTCGCCCCATAACCAAACACCATTTGGTTTTACGTGTTCTCTATCATCCGGGGTGTTCTCGTTACTTTGATGAAATAGCATCTGGATTTCATTCATTTTTGCAATCCAATGCCGTGATTGAGGTCCGGTGGGCAGGACTGTGCTCATTGGTCTATTGTGTGCTTCGGTCGCAGGCGTACTGCCTATTTTAGGATCTTCTTTTAGGCCTATAAGTAAAAGTGAAGGCCATTCAGAGATGTTACGAGTTAATAAACCGTCAAAGCTTGCTGTGAGCAAATCTTTATAGTGTCTATTATCAATGCCAGCGCTCAATAGGTTTTGCAGGCGCCTCACGAACACATCATTCATTCCTGCTGAATAGTCAACCAATTCACAACACAGATAATGCGGATAAACTGAGAAATCCGGATCCCCACGTGCCAGTAGCGTGCTTATTGCGATTTCATCCGTTTGATGAGGAAATAATTGCTCCATCCAAGAGTCGATGAGAGATGTATTCCTCCGTAGTTTCCGAGCCCCCCGGCTAAATACAAGATCGAGACTGGGCGTTGGTGACGTATCTGGCCATACATCTCGGCCAGAAGGGCTCGATATTGTCAGGGAAAGGGTATTCACGGGTAATATAACTTTCAGTATTGTAATAAGATGGATTCTCCCATACCTAGCGGTCGAATCAAATGTATCGGGTCGCGATATAATTAGACATTCATTATTTCAGTGAACCTCCATGTTTAAACCTTTCGAGCTTTTTGTTGGATTACGCTATACAAAAGCTAAGCGCAAGAACCACTTCATTTCATTCATATCGGCTACGTCGATGATCGGTATCGCGCTGGGTGTTGCGGCGCTTATTGTTGTCCTCTCAGTGATGAACGGCTTTCAAAAGGAGTTGCGGGCTACGATCTTAGGAGTGGTGTCGCATGTTCAGTTGATGGGTAGCCACGGCCAATTTGAAAATTGGGAAAGCATCGCCGAGCAAACCAAAAAACAAGACGGAGTGATTGGATCTGCACCTTTTGTATCAGGTGAAGGGCTTTTGACTTTTGGTCGAAGATCGCACGGCACACTGATTCGCGGGGTCTTGCCACATTTTGAAAAGAATGTCTCCGATGTCTCTGATCATATGATTGAGGGATCGCTGGATACTTTGGAGGCAGGTCAATTTAATGTTGTCCTCGGCATTGATCTGGCACGCTCTTTAGGGGTAGGGGTTGGTGATCGGGTGGTTTTGATTACGCCTCAGGGGCACGTAACACCTGCTGGTGTGATGCCCAGGCTAAGACAATTCTTAGTGAGCGGTATTTTTGAAGTCAAAAACTACGAATACGACGCGGCACTGGCGATGATCCACATGGCTGACGCACAAAAACTTTTGATGCTTGGAAATTCCGTGTCTGGTTTGAGGCTGAAACTCACCGATCTATTTGAGGCACCACGCGTCGCATCCAATTTGGCGTCGTTATTGCCTCCCGATATTTTTATTTCCGATTGGACAAGAAGCCACGCCACTTTTTTTCGAGCGATACAAATCGAGAAGCGAGTGATGTCGATTATCCTTTTACTTATTGTTGCAGTTGCGGCGTTCAATATTGTTTCCACTCTAGTGATGGTGGTTACCGATAAGCGGACAGACATTGCGATACTTCGAACCTTAGGGGCACTTCCCTCACAAATTATGAAGATCTTCTTTATCCAAGGATCTCTGATTGGGTTTATTGGGACGGTGTTGGGTTTGAGTTTTGGTTTGCTTGTGGCGGTTAATATCGATGTGATTGTTCCTGCCATCGAATCTGTTTTCGGGGTTCAGTTTTTGGCGAAAGATGTGTATTACATTTCAGATATTCCTTCAGAGGTTCAGGCAGATGACGTCATTTGGATCGGTCTCTTGTCTCTTGGTTTGACCATGTTGGCTACGATTTATCCGAGTTTGCGAGCAGCAAAGATTAATCCGTCTGAGGCGTTGCGTTATGAATAATCCCAACCAAGGTAAACATTGCGTCTTATCTGCCGTTGACGTTGAGAAAGACTATGGTTTTATCGGAGGTATTCCAATCGAGATCCTTAAAGGAGTCTCTTTAAATGTATATGCCGGAGATATAACGGCTATTGTCGGGTCCTCAGGGTGCGGTAAAAGTACTTTGCTCCACATTCTAGGTGGCTTAGATAAACCCACTCGTGGAGAAGTGAAAGTTAATAATGAGTCGTTTTCTTCTTTATCCGAAGTGGGTATTTGCGAGGTGCGAAATCGGTCTATTGGCTTCGTTTATCAATTCCACCATTTATTACTTGAGTTTACGGCATTGGAAAACGTAGCCATGCCGCTACTCATGCGTCGAGATAGTGTCTCAGATGCTGAGGCTAAGGCTTCAGAAATGCTGAGACGGGTTGGTTTGGCGCATCGTATGGGACATCAACCGACTGAGTTGTCGGGCGGAGAACGCCAGCGTGTCGCAATTGCGCGGGCGCTTGTCACAGATCCTGCGTGTTTGTTGGCCGATGAGCCAACAGGGAACTTAGATAAATCAAGCGCTGCAGGATTTATGGATTTGATGTTTCAGATTAATGAAGAGTTGGGGGCGAGCGTTGTGGTTGTTACCCATGACACGGAATTAGCGGCAAAGATGCATCAAACCTATCGATTAGACGACGGCAAATTAAGTCTTGATTCTTGATTTCTGTGAATGTTGAAGAATGAGCGTGTTGGTTTAGTCATTCTTTGACATCATTGGTTTTAGTGCTAGAATCCGGCTTCCTTTAGGCGCGTAGCTCAGTTGGTTAGAGCACCACATTGACATTGTGGGGGTCGTTGGTTCGAATCCAATCGCGCCTACCAGTACACTTTCAGTCCACTTCCTTCCCTCGAGATCCCTAGTCTGCGTTGTGCATGAGCGCGTCGCTTGCCACTCAATTCGATCCACACCGCCTGATTAATCAATGGTATTCTTTAGTTCGCCTGGGTTTTTGGTGGTGCAACGAATTAGATAAGCCTAATAAAGGTAAAAGATAATAATAAATTCAAGGAGGAGTACCGATGGAACTATTACTGGATCCAATCACCATCAACAGTCGCAAAGCCTTAGCCGGGTTTAAGCTGATTGGGGTCGATTACACAGTCACAAAAATTGATTATTTTCAGGCGAAACAGCAGAGCCCGGAGTATGTCGCGATCAATCCGAATGCTTCAGTTCCAGCGCTTCGTGATGGCGATTTTACGCTTTGGGAGTCCAATGCGATATTGCAGTATGCGGCGGATAAACTAGGTAATGCTTCTGCTTACCCAACGGAATTGAAAACCCGAGCTGATGTTAACCGTTGGTTACTGTGGGAGAGCAGCGCATGGTTCCCGTCTTGTTACAAGTATGTGGTTGAGAATTGCGTGAAACCGTTGTTAGGCGGTGAAACTGATCAGTCTGTTCTCGATGCGGAAGAACCTAATTTTCATAAATTAGCCGGCATTCTTGACGCTAGACTTGCTGGCAGTCGTTATCTTTGTGGGGATGAGCCAACCATTGCAGATGTGGCTGTTGCGGCTCCGATGCATATGCATGCTTATTTTAAGTTGCCTTTAGAGAATCACAAGAACTTAGTCAGATGGATGACTCAAGATATCGAGAAAAACTCTTGGTGGATTGATACGACGGTTCTGGAAGGATTTGCGCTGCCAGATGCAGGCTAACTTAATAAATTGTTTTGAATAACGAACTGCGGGTTTGAAGTGAAATGAATAGTAAGGGCATCTTTAACTACATATCTGCGGACTCGCAGAGTTCGTTGTACCGGAATGGAAAGGTATTAACGCGCCGTAATTTGGAGGGTACTGATTCTGAGTGGGTGGGCGTGAATTATGAACAGCATGAGGTTGTTGTCAATGATGCTCGTAATGGGGTATCGGCCACTCTCGAGAAACAAGGTTTTCAATTAGTTGATGATGATATAGAGAGTTTAAATATCAACTTTTTTGATAACGATGTTGTGCTCCATAATTATTATCCATTGTGTGCGGATCGAGTTAAGGAGTCGGTGGGTGCTCGGGCGGTGTATGCGTTTGACCATAATGTTCGGTCAGCTGTCGGAAAAAAATCAAAAAAAATGATTACGGGCGGGCAACAGGTGCAGGGGCCAGCGCACGCCGTTCATGGTGATTACACGTTAACGAGTGCTCCGGAACGGCTTCTTCAGTTATCGAAGCCTCCGGGCAAAAATGACACCATCCGGTCGTTGATCGGAGAGGGCAGTAGCTTGATACCTCCGAGTGAGGTGGAACAGATTTCGAATGGGGGGCGATTCGCCATTATAAATTTATGGCGGAGTATCGTGCCCGAGCCTGTTGAGATGAATCCTCTCGCTTTGTGTGACGCGTCTCGTGTGAATCCAGATGATCTTGTTGTGTTTGAAGTTCACTATGAGGACCGTATTGGTGAGAATTATTTCGCCAAGTACAATCCAAACCACAATTGGTGGTTTTATCCCAAGATGAATCGGTCAGAGGCTTTGCTCATCAAACAATGGGACAGTGAAGGTGGACTCGCGAGAACTAAAGGTGATCAACCTGATGCCGCATTTCCAGACGCGCCATGTACGTTCAGTTTTCACAGTGCGTTTAAAGAACCGTCTACTCCCGATGAGGCGCCTGATCGATGGAGTATGGAGGTGCGGTGCATTGCATTATTTTGAAGTCCATGAATCCATGGATGTAACACCCAATTTATAGAAAGGTTAAATACTGATGATGTCTCCTGAAGGACGTGTGGTAATGATCTCTGGAGCAAGCAGAGGTATTGGTCTAGCGATTGCTCGTAACCTCTATCAAGCTGGTTTTTCGCTCAGTCTTGGTGTTCGCGATACTGAGGCCATGAGGAATACAGTTGAAGACTGGGACACCAGTCGTGTGTTGATCAGCAAGTATGATGCCGTAGATAAAGAAACGCATAAGGCCTGGGTAGATACAACTGCCGAGCGTTATGGTCGGATTGATGGATTAGTGAATAACGCAGGAATCATGCAGCCAGTATCGGTTGATGATGGCGAATTTAATGAGAAAGGCCTAGACCTCATGTGGTCTGTGAACGTCAAAGCGCCTCTATCTATGACGTGTCTGGCGCTGCCTCATTTAAGAAAATGCGGTTCTGGTCGCGTGGTTAACGTGGCGTCGCTAGCGGGGAAGGCGGTGTTTGGTAATGGCGTTGGATATTCGATGACCAAATTTGCTGCCGTAGCTCTATCGCACGCAACCCGACAGGGGGGGTGGGCTGACGGTGTTCGGTGCACAGCTTTATGCCCAGGATATGTCGCGACTGATTTGACCAGTTCTATTGAGAGTGTGGCATTAGAGGATATGATTTCAGCGGACGACCTTGCTGAGTTGGTTAATACCGTTATTTCTCTATCAAATACGGCTTCGGTCGCCGAGTTGATCGTCAATTGTCGCCCTGATATTGTGGGCTAACATTAATTCAGTTGTTGATCAAAGCTGATTCATATTTTTTATCCTAAGGTGTACTTAGGTTTCTATCACGTACTTTTTGATGCGTCATGTTTATGAAGCTTACAAGCGCAGGTCTCGTTGTGTTGTCGAGTTTCTACATCACGGTTTTTGGAAATTTCGCCTTATTTAATAAATTAATTGATTGGTACCCCGAGTCGGGTTCCAGCCTCTTGGCTGTAGCATCATTAGGTCTATTTCAATTTCTTCTCCTGGTCGTTATCGTTTCTGCGGTCACATGCCATGGTTGGTTTAAGTGGGTTCTAGGCCTCATTTGTTTACTAACAGCTGTCTCATCATATTTTTCCGATACGTTCGGAATCGTGATCGATCGGCAAATGTTACTCAATGCGCTTGAGACCAATGCCGCGGAGGCGAGTGATTTATTCACGATCAAGTTTTTTGGATACTTATTAGGGCTCTTCGTACTGCCGATTATTTTTCTTTTCAAGATAAAGGTTTTTCAACAACGGATTTTTAGGCGTTTGGCCGCGCATTTGATTCTATGTGTCAGTTCCCTATCAGGGTTGGCTTTGTTGGTTTTCACTTTTTCATCGTTTTATGTTTCTTTTTTCCGCGAACATTACGAACTTCGAGCGTATTCCAGTCCACTTGATGCAATTTATGCCAGCTACCAATTCATTAAGAAAGACTTAATGGCACATCAAAGTGTCTTCATGTCTATCGGTGATGACGCGGAAGTTCCGGAAGATGATATTCATCGAGAGCTCATGATCCTTGTCGTTGGAGAAACGGCTCGATCAGATCATTTCTCCTTAAATGGCTATGAACGTTTTACTAACCCTCTGTTGAGTAAACGTGACATTGTCAGTTTTAGTTCGGTTCGCTCCTGTGGCACCAGTACGGCGATTTCAGTGCCATGTATGTTTTCGATCGACACAAAGAGTGATTTTGACGTGTCTGCGGCATCTCGAAAGGGAAATGCTTTAGATGTCCTCAAGCGTGCCGGTGTGGCAGTGCTATGGCGAGATAATAATTCAAGTTCAAAAGGAGTGGCGGATAGAGTCACGTACGAGAACTTTCGAGATCCAAAATTGAACCCAGTTTGTGATCCAGAATGTCGAGATGTCGGAATGCTGAGTGGTCTCGATCAGTTCATACAAAGTCACCCCAAAGAGGATATTTTAATTGTTCTCCATCAGATGGGTAGTCATGGCCCCGCCTATCATGAGCGTGTGCCAAAGGACAGGCAGCATTTTCAGCCGACTTGTCAAATGAACCAGTTGGATCAATGCACTTCGGCCGAAATTATTAATAGTTATGACAATACGATTCTTTATACTGATTATTTTTTGGATCAGGTTCTGGCATTTCTTGGTCAATACGATGACGCTTACGAAACTGTCTTCATGTATGTCAGTGATCATGGAGAGTCGTTAGGGGAGAAGGGTATTTACCTGCATGGCTTGCCTTACGTGATTGCGCCAGATGCGCAAACACGGGTACCCATGATTGTGGGGTTCGGACGTAACAATGATGACTTCGATATCACTCAGCTTAGTCGTACTAAGGATCAGGCGATATCCCATGATGTTGTGTTTCATACGTTGTTAGGTATTTTTGAGGTGAGCTCAGATGTTTATGAATTCAAAAAAGATTTGAAATGGCTTGGCGTGATGCCTGATGGAGGATAATTGATTGATATGAACCAACAAAAAACACGTCAAGGCAGACTTAAACTGCTCGGCATGACTCATTTCGTCAGGGCTTTTGGTTGGTCTATGCAAGGTTTCAAATCTGCATTTAAGGGTGAGGCTGCTTTTCGGCATGAATTGTTTTTGGTTGCTGTTCTTGCGCCGATAGGGTGTTGGCTGGGCGACTCAAATGTTGAACGTGCCTTACTGGTAGGTAGTGCAATCACAATATTGATTGTTGAGTTAATCAACACCGCTATCGAGTCCGCGATTGATCGTGTGGGTCCTGAACATCACGCGCTCTCTGGTCGAGCAAAGGACGTGGGGTCAGCTTCGGTTTTTCTGACGATCTGCCTCGTCGTGGTTGTTTGGGGCTTGATATTGCTGGGATGATTTTTTGTTAGCGTTTACCCCTCCAGTAAGATAAACAGCAAAGGGCCGCACTAAGGATTAACGACTGTCGTTCCTACTGTGGGTTGTCCGAGTTCTGCTGCATTCGTGACTGCGGCACTGGAGCTTGCGTTTGCGAGCGTCCCTGATACGGAGACGGTGCCCACTTGAGTGGCGGTAAATCCGCCGGTGGTGGGTGTGTTCGCGTGTGATGAGGCTTGTATCGTTACGTTTGCGCTGACATCTACACTCGCATTGCTCAATATGGTGACGACGTCGTTCGCATCAGGGAGCAGTACATTCGCCGCACCTAAATCTTTGGTTGAGAAGGCGAAGGTGCTTGGGTTTTGGATATTAACCAAATCGGCTGCGGCTCGATCACTGAATGTAACGGAGTAGGTGCCGCTTGTATCGGTTCCAAGAACAGGCACATTGGTGAATGTACCGTTTGATTGCACGGTAGCTGCTTGTGTGTTGGTGTTGTAGCTGACGAAGAAACGATTCACGTCGAGGCATTGTGAACCACTACATACTTGTGAGATCCCGCTTAGATCAGGATCCCAGGTCAGAATGCCATCGCCTACGAGTGCGAAGTAAGCTTCCCAGGTGTCCACTACGGTATTCACGCTTGCAGTGAATGCCTGGACATTCGATGAGAAGATGTTCGCGTTCGGTGCCGCAACATCAGTGACGTTCATAATAAACTCCATAAATGTCGTATCTAAGCCGTCGGAGACGGCGAGTTCTACTTTGTATTCATTGTTTTCGCCCACGTCAGTGGGGTTCTCAAAGTCTGGGGGTGTTTTAAAGGTGAGCTCTCCAGTGTTTGGGTCGAGATCAAATAAAAGGTGATCATCACTAGTGTTTCCTCTCACGTCAAAAGCAAAAGTGAGGTCATTGACGTTGGCCTCAGGAGCAATAAAAACTGATTGGGTGTTCTCTACGATGGTTGTAATTTTAAACCCTGATTCGCTGGCTGTTGCATTGACTGCACGATTACGGATTCGCGTTGGCGCACCAAGACTGATTAAATTTTGATCCACAATGGTTGAAAATGCGCCACTACTATTAGAGCCAAGTAGTTTGATGTGGGCGACAGTGAATGCTTGGATGGGTGCTGGTGCGGGACCGTGGAAATTAAAACCTAGCCCAAGCGCAACACTTGAGGAGACATCATTCCCATCTGTATCTCTTACTGTGACTGTGTCCGCCAATGAAATTGCTTCACTAGAAAATCCAATTGTGTCAATTTTATTGGTGGCGATACCAACACCACTCTCAGCAGACGCATTGGTTGTGAAATTGAAGGTGCCAAACTCATCCGGATTGGCGCTGGCAAATGAAGTGATGTCGTGATGATTAAAATAGACATCGAACGTCCCCGATATGTTGGTTCCAAGACTGGGTGTATTTGAGAATGTTCCAGTCGCTCGGAAGGTTATCGTGCGAAAGTGCCGGTCATATTGCGCTTTGATTGTGGAATATCCGGCGCACTGGCTGCCATTACAGGCCTGATTGAGTGAGGACGTGTCGAGGTCCCAGGTATAAACGCCGACTGAGGGTAGGCCTTCTTCTACGCCATCCCATGAGTCCGTGACGGGGGTTAAGCTCCCTGTGAAGTTCTCTAAGCTGCCGCCAAAAAATTGCTGAAAGTCGCTTAAGTTTAGATCACCACCCGCAGCACTAACATCGACGATAGTGGGCCTGAGGATGAGCTCTTCCCTACCTTCCGAGCTGAAAAAACGTAAGAATAACTCGAGTTCATTTTGGTTACCTTGGTCCCTAGGATCTTCGAAATCAAAAGCGAAACGCGGTGTGAGAAAAAAACAGGAATCCGTATTTGCCGTTGCACAATCTGGGTCGTTCGTAACGGTGAAGAGATCCCCATCTCGAGGCCGTTCATTTGGATTGAGAACAAGGCTAACAGGAACGTTATTTATCTTACGAAATTTGAGTGATATCGGTGTGGTGGTGTTTTCCTCGATGGTAGGCGTAAGACTGCTTAAAAAGAATGAACTGTTATCAGCGGACACACCTGGTTGTCCTATTTCGACAATAATGCCAGTTCCGGCGACTATTTCGTTTGAAGCGTTGGTTCCCAGAAGATTCACGTGTGCATGGCTAGTAACCACGGTGCCGTCGCCCGCCGTCGATCGATTGAGTCTATGTTCAACCGTCACGGCGATATTATCTACGATTATATTGTTATCTGTATCGCGAGCCTGAAAATTATCTTCCGCATCTAATGTTAAGAATCGGCTGTCGCCAAGGTCACGTGTTGAAATGGCAAATGCGCCAGGAGTGGCGTTGGTTATAAAGTCTGCTATTGGATGAGGTCTAAAGGTGATTCCGAAGGTCCCACTGGTCTGAGCGCCAGCGACGGTTAAACCCGTGAAGGATCCCTGCGCACTAATATTCACAAAGTCGGTTATCGTGCTGTATGCAAAATTAAATAAGGTAAATGTTAGACATGCACCGCTATTCGAATCGCATGCGGGAACGGAAGGGTTAAGGTCTCCCGATGGCACCGAGAAATCGATAATTCCGTCTTGCGCGAGCAGGATGAATTGAGACCAATCATTGACGAGCAGATCACCGATATCTGACGCTTGAACTACACCTCTATCAGACGTGAATGCATTTGCGTCGGGAGCGTCAAGATTTTGAACGACAGTATCTTTCACGCCTCGTATTGTAGAAACCCCATCAGTGACAACTAAGTGAACGAGATAGCCGTTATCGCCGTCAAAATCTCTGGGGCGCTCAAAATCCGGTGGTTCAATAAACCCAAATTCACCTGTTGATGAATTTAAATTAAAGAGTGCTCGTTCATCTCTACCCTCGGGTACGTTTGGATCAAAAGAAAACGTCAGCGGACCTTGGGCCCCAGCGACTCCAATGAATGTCGAGTTAGCAATATTCTCTGGAACAAAGAACTCCGATATTGTATTAAATCGTAAGCCTGTTGCCTCTTCTTCCCCTTCTGGAGTCTCGATTTCGAATTGAATGAACTCACGTACCCCAAAAAATAAATTATCGGTGCTGATGCCAATTTCATCGAAAAATGCAACGGCCGCACCAACATTAAGATCATTAATGATTTCATTTCTGAAGTCATTAGTGCTGAACTCATCGCTACCGGCAACAGCATAGGCGCTCATCACGACTCTCTCGCCACCTAAATCCGTCCATAGCTCACCGCGGTATTGATCGTCTTCAAAGAAGACGCTTTCTACGTCGTATTCAGAATCGTAAGACTCATCAAAGCTATCCAGTGTCCACAGGCCGCCAAACATGTCGCCACCATCATTGCCGAAGTCTTCATCATAGCTGTAGTCGTCATCGCCCCTAAAACTATTAAACTCGTCATTAGGGTCGAACCCATCATCCTGTCTGAACTCGTCATTTGGTCCGAACTCATCGTTAGGTTCGAACTCATCATTCGGCCCAAACTCGTCATCCGGCCCAGCTTGGCCCTCAGGCCCAGCTTGACCCTCAGGTCCTAATCCATCGTCAGTTCCCGGTTCATCATTAAGTCCCGATTCGTCGTCAGGTCCGGATTCATCCTCATTGGGTGATCCGTCGCCAGGCCGAGGAGGGCCTGTATCCTCTTCCGAGTCAGTTTCTTCGCCGACTTCGTTCTCACCGGAATCCGTGCCTTCATCCCCCTCGTCTTCGGTTAAGGTTTCGTCAGTGGCTTCATTGTTTTCTAATTCATTTTTCTCATTGTTATCGATTGCAACTGCGTTCAACACGGCTTCAAGCTCACTTTGCGTGAACTTAACAGGTGGGCTGATGAGTCCTGCGGGGTCAATTGAAACGCCGAAACCCGGCACCTCAACGAGTTGTGACCCAAGAACATTAGAAACCTCAATTTTTCCATCCAGTAGGGCGATTGTCGTTTCTTGCGTATTAATGACACCCACGAACTCGGTTCCTCTAACGCCGATTGTTGCAACCGGTGTTTCGACGGTAACCTTCTCTGGGTTTTTAGTAGCGACTTTGCCCGAGATGAACTTGAACGCACCTTTTGATACTTTGACCGCGACATTCTGAGCCTCATCACTGTAGACGAAGGCGTCTATTGTCAGCGATGCATTTGCGCCAAGATTAATTGCGGTCTGGTCTTTGAGTAGGATCTGTACGCGAGAATTGACATCAGAATTAATGATGTCGTTTTCAAAGATAGGGGTGCCACTTTTGGCTGGTATTTCTACCGAATTACGAACGATGCTTGCAGTGCCAGAAAGTGCTGCTACAACACCGATGGTTTCCTGCGCCATCGCGAATGAGCTGGTGAGTAGCGCCAGCATTAGAAACGCACTAAAACGATAGGCGCTAAGTAGCTTCATGGCGGTGTCAGTTAATTAAAAGAAGCATACCTTCATTTTATCACGAACATTTTTTTGGTGATAAAGCGTGGAAGGCGGCGACATTCAGTATAATTTGCCACATCAACACTGCGCTCGACCTTCTTATGATAAGTCGTTTCACCTTTTGGCTTCTTTTTGTCTTACTTGTATTGTCTGCAGGCCTAAACGTCTATCAGATTCATGTCTTCTCGACGGAAGACTTGCGGATTGGGTCTTCAGGCGGCATTGAACAGTCGACGAGTGTTAGCATCAGACAAAACTTTGTTTTAGAGGTGGACATCGATAAAGATGGCTACAACACTGTGCGATCTAACCCATTCTGGGTGAAAGAAAAGCTGGGTAACATCTTGAATATCGAGGTCAAAAGATTCGACAGTTTGATACAAACGTTTTGTTATTACATCGAATCTGAAGGAATTGACGTTAAAAACTGCATTGATTCGGTGAGCGTCTGGATTCAGCCGATAGATGGCCGAGAAGAAGCTTATATTGCTATTACAGGTGAGCCGATCGACTCAGCCGGAGTCGATGTCTCTAAGTTATGTGGAGAGCAAGTGTGTCGTTCCTTTCGCTTGATCCATTTATCACGGGAAGGTAAGAAAACATTCGTTGCGGGAGATTCTGGTTATCAAACGATTCAAACCAATGAAAAGAATTTGCGTTTCGGGCTTGTTAAGATAAGTCAAAGTGGCATCTTGGCCCTGACGAAGAAAGTCGATTGGTTTGGTGCAGACATTGCCACGACAGATCTCAGCATTTATCTCAGCACAGGCAGATCAATCCTAGAGGTGTTACGGATCCCAATAGCAGGGAGTTGGACTGATGCGGAGTGCATGGATGTGGCTGAGGATGAGCCCATTAAATTTAAAGAAGAGTGCGGGAAGCAATTCAGTACGGATTTAGTGACGAATTTTAAAAAATCACCTTTCTGGTCACCGGGTGACTTGTCGCTAACGAATTCATTAAATGCCAAAGGAACGCCGGTTCGACTGGCATTTGATCGAAACGAAAATCAATATGTTATCCCTGACCAAATTTCCCCTGGAATTAAAGAGCTTATGGTGCTGCTCAGTTATCAACCACCCGGTAGAGGGTTTAATTCCCAAGTTACCGACGATGAGTAGCGTTGTATGTTGGGGTTCCGTGTATGCTAAATAAAAGCGATTGTGCATATCTCTATTGAAATTGATGGGATTAACCATGAAAAAAATATTTGTTTTCTTAATTCTTTTGATTCCTACAGTAGTCCAAGCCAGATCAATTGACTCTCTTCTCATGGATGGTTTCGAGATCAAGTCCGCCGCCACTGTGGCTGCGGGCGGTATGTATTTCATATTGCAAAAAGGAGGTGCAGCTTATTTTTGTCCAGCTCTAGATCCCAGTAAAGTAATGGATTGTCGCAGAGTGAAGGGAAAAGAGTAGTGCTTGTTTTTGCTAAGACTTAAGACGTTGACGAGTCATGGATTGTTGTGGTGTTGCAGAGGGCTCCCGCGATTAATCCTGATGTGCGGTATTACTGGTGCATTTTCATCAGTGTCGCATGCCGAGACGTATGTGTGTCGCTCAGACAGGTTATCTGCGCCTTATGAGTTGACTGTAAAGGGCTCGGCTCAAGGTTTTGTTGAGACCCAGATAAACCCGATGATTGGTGGCGTTGAGAGCCCGCTGGTGACACATGCAAATAGTGACTCGGTACTTGTCTTGAGTCGTGGCGCTGAGATTGATGGGTTTGCCAGAGGGGGCATGATCCTGATTGATAAGACCTCGATGAGATTTGAGGCAGTATCTTTGGTCGTGGAGATCGCCAGTGAGAAAGGCAAAGACAAAGATGTAGAACGGAAATTTTTTAGTCGATCGGGGTTATGTGATTTTGAGCACTAGTATTCAAAGTTGATTTTTTTTGTAGGGTGATGTGTGGGGTTTTATTAAAATAATTTCAATTAAATTGGAAAAGGGGTTTATATGAAAGGCTCAGATTTGTTTGTAAAAGCGCTAGAGGAAGAGGGCGTCGAATATATTTTTGGAATACCAGGAGAAGAGAACTTAGATTTTCTTGACAGCCTATCGCGATCTAAAAAAATTAAATTAATCCTAACGCGGCACGAACAAGCGGCAGGTTTCATAGCTGCAGTTTATGGCAAATTAACGGGTAAGACCGGTGTGTGTATTTCAACCCTAGGCCCCGGCGCCACCAACTTCACAACATCAGCGGCTTACGCTCAGCTCGGCGGCATGCCTATGATGATGATCACGGGACAAAAGCCCGTTAAGAAGTCAAAGCAAGGACGCTTTCAAATATTAGATGTCGTAGAGATGATGAAGCCCATCACGAAGTATGCGCATCAAATTGTTTCCGCAGACAATATTCCTAGTCGAGTACGTGAAGCGATTCGTTTGGCTGAAGAGGAAAAGCCGGGAGCGGTTCATTTGGAACTGCCTGAGGATATTGCCGACGAGCACTCAGACGAACTTCCGATCAAGGCCTCTTCTGTTCGAAGACCTGTTCCTGAAGACAAGTCTATTAAAGCAGCAGTAGATAAAATCGCAAAGGCAAAGCGCCCTATTTTGGTCGTTGGTGCCGGAGGTAATCGAAAACTCACCAGTAAAATGCTCACAGAGCTTGTGGAGCAAACAGGAATTCCTTTTGTCAGTACTCAGCTTGGTAAGGGTGTGATAGATGAGCGACATCCGCTGTTTATGGGGTGTGCTGCACTTTCGGCCAGTGACTATGTTCACAGAGCAATAGAGGCGGCAGATTTAATCATTAATGTCGGTCACGATGTTATCGAGAAGCCACCATTTTTTATGAGTCACGGTACGGCGAGGGACGAGGAGTCTAACCACTCGTCAGAAAATGATCCGGTTCTTGTTTCAGAGGGCACCCAGGTCATTCACATCTCGTTTAGAAGTGCTGAAGTTGACCCGGTTTATTTCCCACAGTTAGAAGTGGTGGGTGATATTGCAAATGCAATATGGCAAATCAAAACAGGACTGTCGGAAAGAAGTGACATGAAGTGGGATTTCACTCGAATGATGGAAGTTAAGGAGCATCACGATAAAAATATTGTCGAAGGCTCAGGTGACCCACGTTTCCCTATATACCCACAGCGACTCGTGGCTGACATCCGCAAAGTGATGCCTGACGACGGGATGATTTGTTTGGATAACGGTGTCTATAAAATTTGGTTTGCCCGAAACTACACCGCCCACCAGTCAAATACAGTCTTGCTGGATAATGCGCTCGCAACAATGGGGGCAGGCTTACCATCAGCTATGGCAGCTCATCTTGTCTATCCGGAACGTAAGGTCATGGCGATTTGTGGTGATGGTGGTTTCATGATGAATTCCCAAGAGATGGAAACTGCGGTTCGTCTGAAGATGAATATTGTTGTTTTGATTCTTAATGATTCGAGCTACGGAATGATTCGTTGGAAGCAGGCCAACATGGGCTTTGCTGATTGGGGACTTGAGTACGGCAACCCAGACTTTGTGAAATACGCTGAAAGTTATGGCGCGCACGGTCATCGTGTCAGCAGTTCGGAGAATCTTATGGAAACCCTTAATACGTGCTTATCAACACCTGGGGTTCACTTAATTGATTGTCCAGTGGATTATTCTGAAAACGATGAGATTTTGAATAACAAGATCAAAGCGGATAGCGCCAAGATTTAATTTTCACAGTGACATATTCAGCCAACGGCTCCTAGCACTTGGGTCTTGGGTCGTTGGTTTGACATTATTTGGAGAGAATTTATGCCCCAGTTAAGAGAGAAGTATCCGTATATTTTGGCAAATGAGCTGGTCTATGCCAACACTGATCTTGCGGTCACTGATAAATATTCGGGTGAGGTGGCTACAAAAGTAGCGCTGGCCGATGCGGTTGTCATTGATCAAGCCATTCAAGCGGCTGTGGATGCGTCAGAGGCTCTAGCCAGCATGGCAACTTACGAGCGACAGGCCGTCTTGGAACATTGTGTGATTCGGTTTCGAGAGCTTTTTGATGAGTTGGCTTATGCTTTGTGTGTGGAAGCCGGCAAGCCGATAAATGATGCGAGGGGTGAGGTCACTCGATTGATCGATACTTTCAAAATCGCTGCTGAAGAATCCACGCGGTTTAACGGAGAACTACAAACACTAGACATCAGTGCTCGAGCACGAGGCTACAGTGGCATGTGGAAGCGCGTCCCCATTGGTCCATGCTCGTTTGTATCACCATTTAATTTCCCACTTAATTTAGCGGCGCATAAAATCGCACCTGCCATTGCGGTAGGTTGTTCCTTTGTGATGAAGCCCGCTTCTAGAACACCTCTTGGGGCAATTATGATTGGCGAAGTGTTAGCAGAGACTGATTTACCGAAAGGTGCATTTTCTATTTTGCCGTGTTCAAGAGATGGCGCGGATCTCTTCACCGTTGATGAGCGTTTGAAGTTATTGTCATTCACGGGATCCCCTGGAGTCGGTTGGGACTTGAAGGCTCGGTGCGGCAAGAAAAAAATTGTGTTGGAATTGGGTGGTAACGCCGCAGTGATCGTTGACGCTGATGCCGACCTTGATGACGCGGTAACCCGCATCACGTTCGGCGCATTTTATCAGTCGGGACAGTCGTGTATTGGGGTACAAAGAATTATTATTCACGAAGATATTTATGACGCTTTGAAAGCTAAGCTCGTTGCAAAGGCTTCAAGCCTTATCAGCGGAGACCCTAAGGATGAGAACACTTTTATCGGACCAATGATTGCAGAGAAAGAGGCTCAGCGTCTTGAGGGTTGGGTCAATGAAGCGCAGGCGTCTGGTGGTGTGATTCTTTGTGGGGGAAAAAGAAAAGGTGCCATGCTCGAGGCGACGTTAATAGAGAATGCGCCTTCGACTGCGAAGATTTGCACTGAGGAAGCTTTTGGTCCGGTAGCAGTGCTGCAAAAATTTAGCACATGGGACGAAGCACTAGACATGGTGAATGATTCTAAGTTTGGTCTTCAGGCAGGTATTTTCACTCGAGATTTTTATAAAATACAAAAGGCTTGGGATAAGCTTGATGTGGGTGGTGTTGTCGTTGGTGATGTCCCTTCGTATCGAGTTGATAACATGCCTTACGGTGGAGTGAAGGATTCTGGCTTAGGTAGAGAGGGCGTTAGATTTGCTATGGAAGACATGTCTGAGATTCGTAACTTGGTCATCCGAACGATACCTACTGCATGATATTGATTCAGGTAACCTTGGCGCGCGCCTTAATCGGGTGCGCGCCTTTTTTAACACCAAAGGCTTGGAGGGATCAGGTAATGTTTAGCCGGTATATAGTCATTTGTGGTTTCTTCTTTTTGTGCGTGTTTAGTCAGAGCGCACAAGCCATCGTCGATATTGAGTCGCTTAGAGAGCGTGCTGGAAATGAATTGGGGTGGTCGTCAGCTGGGAGTTTTGAGGCGTCTGGAGACTCAGGTAACTCAGATAGCACTGACGTCAATTTATCGGGCCTAATGCAGTATCGGAGTGATGGCTTCAGTAATTTATTCGTGATTGGAAGTGAGTACGGCAAAACTTCTGGGAACAGAAGTGCGGATGAGCATCTCCTGCATATTCGTCATTCACGTGTGCTATCAAGCCAGACTGATTGGGAAGGTTTTTATCAGCAGCAACAAAATGAGTTCACTCGTTTAGAAGAGCGCATATTGCTCGGGTCTGGTATTCGTTTACGTCTTATGGAACAAAAAAGCGCTACTTTTGTTTTGGGTATAGGTGGTTTTTATGAGTCTGAGCAAAACGAAGGCAATGCTACTAAAGAGATAGGCCGCTCTAATGTTTACCTCTCATTCCGAAAGAAAACTGAGAACAGTGTTTTGATGGTTGCAACGGTTTATCTTCAAAACAAACTCGATGAGTTCTCCGACCAGCGTGCCGTTGGCGGTTTGTCGGTATCGATTCCGGCAACTTCGCATTTAGATTTTATTGTCTCTATTAATGTTGAGCATGATTCTCGTCCGCCCACTGGTATTGAGAAAACTGATTGGACGTATAAAACTGGCATTGGCTGGAAATTTTAGTACAAATCACGTTCTTTTTATTCTCCCCATTGCCTTCTGAGGCGCAAGAGCAGTTAGTAGAGCAGCCTAATAAGGTAAAATTGCTCCCTTGTGCGAGAACTTTAGTATTGCGCTCTGATTCGGATTTGATTGAGGTATAAATGATTAATGTAACGTTACCAGACGGTTCTGTAAGATCGTTTGAGGAGTCTCTGTCAGTAGGTGCGATTGCGCGATCGATTGCCCCAAGTTTGGGAAAAGCTGCTGTGGCAGGGCGCCTCGATGGAGATTTAGTTGATTTAAGTCATGTTGTGTCTGCAGACGCACAATTGGCTATTGTCACGACCACAGACGCTGAGGGTGTCGATGTGATTCGTCACTCAACAGCTCATTTGCTAGCACATGCCGTAAAAGAGTTATATCCGAGTGCGCAAGTGACAATTGGCCCAGTAATTGAGGACGGTTTTTATTACGATTTTTCCTTCGATCGAGCCTTCACGCCAGATGATTTGCTCGCGATTGAGAAAAAAATGAAGCAACTCTCTAAGAAAGATATGCGTATAGAGCGTTCTGTGCGTGATCGGGATGAGGCAAGTAATCATTTTCAGTCAATCGGAGAGGCATATAAAGCTGAAATTATTCGAGACCTACCCGAAGGTGAGGAGATTTCTCTCTATACTCAGGGTGACTTTACTGATTTGTGTCGTGGACCTCATGTGCCCTCTACGAGTAAGCTCAAGGCTTTTAAGCTGCTGAAGGTTGCTGGTGCTTACTGGCGGGGTAATTCAGATAATGCGATGCTCCAGCGAATTTACGGTACCGCCTGGGGGACGCAAGAAGATTTAGATGCTCATCTCTTCAAACTTGAGGAGGCCGAAAAGAGAGACCACAGAAAGCTTGGCCGACAGCTGGACTTGTTTCATAGTCAGGAGGAGGCGCCTGGCATGGTGTTTTGGCACCCTAAGGGGTGGCGGTTATGGCAACAAGTCGAACAATACATGCGACGTGTCTATGAGGACAATGGCTACCAGGAGGTGAAGTGTCCTCAAATATTGGATGTGTCGCTTTGGAAGAAGTCTGGGCATTGGGATAACTTCCATGACAATATGTTTTTCACGGCCTCAGAGAATCGTGAGTATGCCGTGAAGCCTATGAATTGTCCTGGCCATGTGCAAATCTTTAATAGTAGTTTGCACAGTTATCGTGACCTACCGCTCCGTTATGGTGAGTTTGGTGGTTGTCATCGTAATGAGCCTTCTGGAGCGTTGCATGGCCTTATGCGCGTCAGGGCCTTCACTCAGGATGATGGGCATATTTTTTGTACGGATCAACAAATTGAAAAAGAAGTTGTTGATTTTCATAGGCTTGCGCTGAACACTTACGGTGACTTTGAGTTTAAAGATGTTGCGATTAAGTTGGCATTGAGACCTGAGAAGCGATTAGGTGATGACTCGGTTTGGGATCATGCGGAGGCGGCTCTTCGATCTGCGTTACAAACTTGTGGCGTGAGTTGGGAGGAGCTCCCTGGAGAAGGGGCCTTCTACGGACCAAAGATTGAATATCACTTAAAAGATTCAATTGGACGCTCTTGGCAGTGCGGCACGATTCAGGTTGATTTTATGATGCCTCAGAGGTTAGGGGCCGAGTATGTGTCTGAAGACAATGCTAGAAAAACCCCTGTGATGCTCCATCGAGCGATCGTTGGTTCTATGGAGCGGTTTATTGGGATTCTCATTGAGCACCATGCGGGTGCTATGCCACTTTGGCTATCGCCAATACAGATTGTTGTCATGACTGTGGCCGATCGTCACTCAGAATATGTGCAAGAAGTGGTAAAACAATTGATTTCTAGTGGTTTTAGGGTCGTATCCGACTTGAGAAACGAAAAGATAACCTATAAAATTCGCGAGCACAGTCTCCAGAAGCTCCCCTATCAACTCATCGTGGGTGACAAGGAAGTGGAAGCTAGCCAAGTTGCTGTTCGTTGCCGAGGTGGTGAGGACTTAGGGGCAATGCCATTGGAAACCCTTTACGAACGTTTGAATTCTGAGCTTAGCGCTAAGCGTTAGCTCTATTTTGTAGTTAAATTAATTTAGGAGGTTTAACCCATAGCTCGAGAAAAAGAAGCCCGAATTAATGAGGAGATTACGGCGCCTCAAATTAGACTGGTCGGTATCGAAGGAGAACCCATCGGAGTTATGGAAATTAGTCAGGCGCTTGCGAAGGCAGAAGAGGCTGAAATAGATCTCGTTGAGATAGCCCCTACTGCAATGCCGCCGGTGTGTCGTTTGATGGACTATGGAAAGTTCAAATATAACGAGCAAAAAAAGAAGCAGGATGCCAAGGCTAAGCAAAAACAAATACAGGTTAAGGAGATAAAATTTAGACCTGGAACGGATGATGGTGATTATCAAATCAAGCTTCGGAATCTAATTCGGTTCTTAACTGAGGGTGACAAAACCAAGGTGACATTACGTTTTAGAGGTCGTGAAATGGCGCACCAGAATCTTGGAGCGAAACTCTTGCAGAGAGTTAGAGATGACCTAGCGGATCATGGGCAAGTTGAGCAGTTTCCGAAAATGGAAGGCAGGCAAATGGTCATGGTGGTTGCTCCGCTAAAACCGGAGGAGAAGCTAAAGCGTCAGAAAATGAAGGCGGACGCGTTAGAGAGCGAGAAGCTAGAGAAATCGTTATAATTCGTCACCCGAGCTAATTAGCTCGGGTAAGAAGTTTTAAAACAAGGGATTGCAGGTTTAACAAGTACCCGTTAGTAGGGTCGCCTGACTGTCTTAAAAAAAGGGGGCTTAAATGCCAAAAATGAAAACCAAAAGAGGCGCAGCTAAGCGTTTCAAGGTCGGTGGTACTGGCCGGATCAAGAGAACTCAGGCTAATCTGAGGCACATCCTGACGAAGAAAACGACGAAACGGAAGCGCCATCTGCGCGGTACTGTTTCCGTGGCTGCTGGTGATCAAGCAGCTATTCGCGCAATGCTTCCGTACGCATAAAGGAGAGTCGAGATGCCAAGAGTTAAAAGAGGTGTAGTCGCCAAAGCGCGACACAAAAAAGTATTAGAGCAAGCGAAAGGTTTTCGCGGGCGAAGAAAGAACGTTTATCGAGTAGCGAAACAAGCTGTCATGAAGGCGGGGCAGTACGCGTATCGTGACAGACGAACGAAGAAACGAGAGTTTAGAGCGCTTTGGATCATACGTATCAATGCTGCTGCTCGTTTGTGTGGATTAACCTATAGCACTTTAATTAATGGGTTGAAGAAGGCCTCAATTGAAGTGGATCGTAAAGTGCTTGCAGATGTCGCGTACCACGATCCAGTTGCGTTTGAAAAGATAGCGGAACAAGCGCGTAGCGGTCTAGCCTCCTAGGTATTGATTGGAGAATAAAGGAGGCCAAGTTGGCCTCCTTTTTTGTTTGTGAAAGTGCCCATGCAAGAATTAGAAAATATAGTTACTGACGCAGAGCATGCTTTTCAAGCAGTCAAGACTCTGCCTGAACTTGATCAGGTAAAGGCTCGGTTTTTGGGTAAGCAAGGAGTGTTGTCGGAACTCAGAAAAGGTTTAGCGAAAGTTTCTGCTGAGGAGCGTCCCATCCTTGGTGCTAAATTTAATACACTCAAGACAGAATTAGAAAGCCTTTTAGAGCGCCGAAAAAATGACATCAAAACTCAGGCGCTGCAAGAACGCCTTGATAACGAAAAAATTGATGTCACGCTACCTGGTCGTAAACAATCTTTAGGTGGGTTGCACCCAGTCACGCGAACGCTAAACCGTGTGACGGACTTATTTTCCACAATGGGATTCAGTGTGGAGAGTGGTCCTGAGATCGAGAATGACTATTACAATTTCACGTCATTGAATCAGCCTGAGGATCATCCCGCTCGTTCGATGCACGATACGTTTTACCTAGAGGGTGAGCAGCACTTATTGAGAACCCATACCTCACCTATTCAGATTCGGTACATGGAACAGAATGAGCCACCTATTCGTATAGTGGCTCCAGGTAGAGTGTATCGCGTTGACTCCGACGCAACCCATTCACCCATGTTCCACCAAATTGAAGGGTTATGGATTGATGATAGGGCGACCTTTGCGGATTTAAAAGGTACGGTTCGAGAATTCTTAAGGCGATTTTTTGAGAATGATGATTTAGAAGTGCGCTTTCGACCATCATATTTTCCATTCACTGAGCCTTCAGCAGAGATTGATATGACATTTAAAGACGGCTGGTTGGAAATAGGTGGTTGTGGAATGGTTCATCCAAAGGTGCTTCGTAACGTGAATATTGACACCGAACGGTTTCAAGGATTTGCCTTTGGTATGGGTCTAGATCGCCTAGCTATGCTGCGCTATGGTGTGACAGACTTACGTCTTTTCTTCGAAAATGATTTGCGGTTTTTATCGCAGTTCTCCGAGTAACGTAAAGAGAATCTGTTATGAAATTTTCAGAAAATTGGTTGCGGTCTGCTTGCCCTACAACGCTTACGACTGATGAGCTATCTAATGCGTTGACTATGGCAGGACTAGAGGTGGAGTCAGTTGATCCTGTCTCAAAAAACTTAAATGGTGTAGTTGTCGGGCTTATTACAAAAACTAGGCCACATCCTAATGCTGACAAATTAAAAATATGTGACGTCGATGTCGGCGAGTCTGAACCGTTGCAAATTGTCTGTGGTGCACCTAATGCGGCAGAGGGTATGAAAGTGCCAACGGCATTGGTTAATGCTCAATTGCCCAATGGGCTAGTAATTAAGCGCGCAAAACTCAGGGGTGAGTTATCTTTAGGGATGCTTTGCTCGGGGCGTGAACTAGAACTCGCCGATGATGATTCTGGTTTGATGTCACTAGCGAATGATTTGACCGTTGGTTCAGATATTCGAGATGTGTATGACTTAAATGACAATGTGTTTACGTTAAAGTTGACCGCGAATAGAGGTGATTGCTTATCCATTATGGGTATCGCGAGAGAGTTGCAAGCGATCAGCGGTGTTGCTGCTCAGCACCCAGAAGTGGAGGAGTTAAATTCGATTAAGCCGAAAGACCTTTCGGTCAATATCTCAGATGAAAAGGCATGCCCTTTATATCTAGGGTTAACCATGCGCGGTGTGAATTCTAGTGTTAAGACACCACCCCATATTTTGCAAAAATTAGAGCGGTCTGGTATCCGAGCGATCAGTGCGATCGTTGATTTAACAAATTATGTGATGTTGGAACTTGGTCAACCGATGCATGCGTTCGACCGAGATAAACTTAAAGGCAATATTTCGGTAAGGCACGGCCGAGTTGCTGAGACTTTGGATTTGCTCAATGGGCAGCAATTAAAAATTTCTGAAGATATGCTGCTGATCGCGGACGAGTCAGGCCCTGTAGCGCTGGCTGGAATTATGGGTGGAGAGCCTACGGCTGTTGATGAGAACACGACAAATATTTTTCTTGAGGCTGCGGTGTTTTCCACGCACTCGGTCGCTGGAAAGTGGCGCTCACTTGGTTTTTCAACAGACGCACTCCATCGATTCGAGCGTGGAGTAGATCCGCAAGGATCCAGACGCGCATTATGGCGCTTAGCAAATCTAATTAGTCAAATTTGCGGTGGTAGTGTTGAAGCTTTGGCAGAGGCAGGTTCTAGTTTTGTTGATAAACCAGCTATAGTTTTTCGACCAGAACGTGTGCGGCGGTTGATTGGTATCGACATTGCCGTTTCGCGAATCAAACAAATCTTAGAGCGGTTAGACATGAGTGTGTCCTCTGACGGTGATACCTTTTTAGTCGTGCCGCCCAGCTATCGGTTTGATCTTGAGTTAGAGGAAGACCTTATCGAGGAAGTGGTTCGCATCGAGGGCTTTCATAAACTACCCAGCACTTTGCCGCTGTCTGAAGCATCGATGATGACTAGTAGTGAGCGCCCAGATTGGAATGAGCGATTCAAAAGATCTTTGGTTCAGCAAGGTTATCAGGAGGTCATTACTTATAGTTTTGTGGATCAGCCTCTTGAGGATGATTTCAGCGTAGCGCCTGGAGTAATCCGACTTGCTAATCCTATTGCTGAACAATATTCAGTGATGCGTACGAACCTGTTGGGGAGTCTTGCGTTAGTGTCGCAAAGAAATATAAATCACCGTATCGATCGGGTGCGTATTTTTGAAAGTAGTTTGTGTTTTGAACGGAGTCAGTCTGGTGAGATCATTCAGCATAGAATGATAGCGGGTATGGTCTCCGGCTCATCGCTTCCTGAGCAGTGGGGTGAGGCCAGCAGAAATGCAGATTTCTTTGATCTCAAGGGCAACCTAGAAAATATACTAGAAACCAGTCAATTGACCTTCGGGATTACTCATCATAAGAGTTTTCACCCAGGGAAGGTGGCATCGATTCTGGTCAACGGAGCAGAGATAGGGGTTCTGGGTGAATTGCACCCCGAGTTGAGTCAGAAATATGACCTTGATGCGAATACGGTTGCATTCGAATTGAATATTGATGCTTTGCCGAAATCGAATGTGCCAAACTATATGGCTTTTTCAAGATTTCCAGCAGTTCGACGTGACGTTGCGTTTGAGGTTGCGCTTGATATGGAGGTTGGACCAATCATTGCTTGTATAGCCGCTGGAAATATTCGGCACCTCTGCGATGTGACTCTTTTCGATATTTATTCGGGTAAAGGGGTGGCTGATCAGAAGAAAAGTTTAGCTTTCGCTATAATGTTCCAGGACATTGAAAAAACCCTTACAGATGAAGGGGTTGAGGAATCAGTGTCACAAGTGTTAGAGTTGGTAACAACGCGTTTTAATGCAACACAGAGAATATAAGGATAAATGAGATGACACTGACCAAAGCTGAATTGTCAGATCTTATTTTTGAAAAATTAGGACTGAATAAGACGGAAGCTAAAGATTTTGTAGAGGTTTTTTTTGAGGAAATTCGTATATGTTTAGAGAAGGGTGAGGATGTAAAACTCTCTGGATTCGGTAATTTCCAGTTGAGAGATAAAAGCCAGAGACCAGGTAGAAATCCAAAAACTGGAGAGGCAATTCCCATTTCAGCCAGACGTGTTGTTACGTTTCATCCAAGCCAAAAATTTAAACAGCGTGTAGAAGAGAGTCGTGGCACGCATCCAGACGAGGGTTAGAAGTTTTAGGGTGAACGTTGGTTTATTCGATACCAGATAAGCGTTATTTCACTATCGGAGAGGTCAGTAAGCTCTGCGGTGTTAAGTCGCACGTGTTGCGCTACTGGGAACAAGAGTTTCCGGAACTGCAATCCATTGATCGCCGATCGAGACGTCGTTACTACCAAAAAAAAGAAGTACTTCTCGTTTTGAGAATCAAGGAGCTGCTTAGAGAGGATGGCTTCACAATCAACGGGGCTCGTTTAAAATTAAACGCTTCTGTCACGAACAGAAAGAATCAAGAGGCCGTGCCTTATTTGTCTTTAGAGCCGGCAGAATTGGAAGAGATTCTCTCGATACTTCGAGGAAGTTAAAGGTCCGTCTGATATAATTTTGTATCTAAAGTATTAATCGTCGGGGCGTAGCGCAGCCTGGTAGCGTACCTGCATGGGGTGCAGGGGGTCGTGAGTTCGAATCTCACCGTCCCGACCATTGATTTCAAGCAGATTAGACCTTGGTTGGAAAACCGCTACCTATGATTAAAAAACACAAAAACCACGCTCCTCTTATATGAAAATACTTATCAGTAATGATGATGGCTTCTTCGCTCCGGGATTGAAGGCCCTCGTTCAATCAATGATGGAAATTGGAGATGTTGTCGTTGTCGCGCCTAATAAAGACTATAGCGGAGCAAGCAACTCATTAACCCTCGATAGGCCGTTAGTGGTGAATCAGCACGAAAGCAATATCTATTCAGTGAATGGGACTCCCGTGGATTGTGTTCATTTGGCTATTACGGGTCTATTGGATGTCGTCCCAGATATTGTTGTTTCCGGAATCAATAATGGTGCAAATATGGGTGAAGATACAATTTATAGTGGAACGGTTGCTGCAGCGATGGAAGGTTTTATGTTGGGCGTCCCCTCCATTGCGGTATCGCTTGCCAGCAAAAAAAGTCAGAATTTTTTGACTGCAGCGAAAGTCGCTCAAGACATAGTGATGGGCTTTGAAGATATTGCGATGCAACCCCCATTCTTGTTAAATGTAAATGTCCCTGATATTGAGTCGGGCAGTATCTCTGGAACACAAATCACACGGTTGGGTCGTCGACACAAATCAGAAGGTGTCGTTGAAACTAAGAATCCACGTGGGCAAACTGTGTATTGGATCGGTGCTGCGGGAGCAGTGAAAGATAAGAGCAGTGGCACTGATTTTGATGCGATTGAGCGAAACTGCGTTTCGGTTACACCGCTCCAAGTGGACTTAACCGATGCGACTGTCGGTGGTCGATTCGATTTTCTCAGTCGTTAGCATTGCCAATAGATAGGTTTTTTTAAAATCGTGAGCTTTTCTGGAGAGAATAAGGTCGGGATAGGGATGACTTCTGATCGGACGAGACGACGAATGGTCGATCGGTTACGACAAGAAGGTATCTCTGACGAGGCTGTTCTTCAGGCGCTGAGCGTGGTTCCTAGGCACTTATTTGTAGAAGAAGCTTTAGCAAGTCGGGCTTATGATGATGTGTCTTTGCCTATTGGATCTGGACAAACGATTTCGAGACCACTGACTGTGGCCCGTTCTTGTGAGCTTGCGCGAGCTGGTTCACCACTAAATCGTGTTCTTGAAATAGGCACAGGTTGTGGATACCAGGCTGCCGTTTTGTCGCGAATAGCAAAAGAAGTGTATTCGATCGAACGGATTGGTACGCTGCTCAGTGGCGCTAGAATTCGACTGCGGTCGTTGAAATGTCACAATGTTCGTGTGAAGCATGCAGATGGTTCGGAGGCTTTAGATTCATTGTTTCCGTTAGACGCGATCGTTGTCGCTGCGGGAGCTTCGACCCTTCCGGAGCACTTGATTGAGCTCTTAGTGCCGCAAGGGCGGCTTATTATTCCACTTGGCATTACAAAACAATATCTTACCGAGGTGATTAAACTCGAATCAGGATATGACGTTAAAAAGCATGAAGAAGTCAGTTTTGTTCCATTCCTCAGTGGGGTTGTTGTAAAGTAAGGCGCATGCGAGAGCTGTTGAATTCAAGATTATTTTTTTTGCTAATGGGTCTAGCTATTATTGTGGCGCTGCATGGCTGTGGCACCACGAAGAGCTCTGCACCCATACGTGACTATTCTCCAGCGCCGGATGTGTCTTCAGGCGCGGCTAAGCCAGACAAAAAAAATAAAGTTAAGCGCCGCGATACGAAGGAGGTTAAGCGTCCGTTGGCGTCGGCTGGGCAGAGTACAGGTTATCAAGTCAAGCCAGGAGATACGCTCTACAGCATCTCTATTCAATTTGGGGTGGATTATAAAGAGCTTGCACGGTTTAACGGTGTTGATGTCACGAATGTAATTCATGTGGGGCAATTGCTAAAGATTCCTAAGGTGTCTGCCCAAAGTCAAACAGAAGCCATATCTGCTGATAGGGTAGATAAGCCAGTTGTTGAATCCATAGGGCCACCCAGCAGTTGGAGATGGCCGACGAGTGGCTCCCTCGACTATCGTTTTATGGAACGAGTCAGTGAGCGTGGAAAGGGCATCGGAATTCGCGTCTCAAAGGAAACCCCGGTTTATGCTGCGGCACCCGGTAAGGTTGTCTATAGTGGCAGTGGACTCCGTGGGTATGGCAAATTATTGATCATCAAACATGACGAAGATTTTCTAAGTGTCTACGCACACAATAGCCAACTTTTGTCGAGTGAGGGGCAGTTCATTGCTCAAGGGCAGCAAGTCGCGATTGTCGGAGGTGGGGGGTACAGTGATACGCTTCACTTCGAGGTTAGATTGAAAGGTAAGCCCGTAGATCCACTCAGATACCTTCCTAAGCGATAAGGTTTCGTGTCTCTATCTAGGCGGGATATGATCCTGGTTAATAACCCTTAAACGATAATGGTGTGATTCGTAAGCGCCTCACCTTTGACATCGAAGGTCATCTCAGAGAGTTCAATTTTCAAAGCATCCGAACTGATCAACAGTAAAGATGTGGCGCGTGTTCCGTATTCATTTGAGGTAATGAACATGGGAGATAGAGTGCGCTCCCACGCTGGGTCAACACCTGTATCGGGAAGTGCCTCATCGTGTGGTTGAGTTGTATTTGACATCAAGGTTACGACTTCATCGAAGGGGATCACCTCATTATTCTTGATTAAAGTTGCGAATGATTTTTTCCCACTCGTCACCTTCGGCCAATTCGTATCGAGTAGGTGATTACTCAGGCCATAAATCCCCGGTTTTTCAATGGATTGCGTCTGTGGCATCCCCTCTGGCTGCCTATTGGTCACGTAGTACATTGATGACGAATCTCCGACGAGTAGATTAAATCCATTGTAGGACTCGGCCATTTTTCCGATTGACAAAGCGAAGGCTTGAGGCGATTGATCGCTGGTTAAAAAGTTTTTTGTTAAATTCCCTCGTGATTCTTTGCGAGTCGATGTGGTTTTTCGTTCTCTAAAATTTGTCACTATGGCCCAGCGTCCGGATTTGGTGACGCCCATCCATGTGCCTGATTGTTCTAAATCTCGACCTGCAATGATGTTTGGGTAATCTTTCCAGCGATGTATTGGGGCAGCGGGGCGATTATGGTATTCATCCCGATTCGAGGCAACGATTAGGGGGTATTGGGGGTGCATGCCCCAGGCGAATAAGACAAGGCACATTTGTTAAATAACCTTTAATTCTTCAATTTGACCTGAATTCTGTGTGGTGAGGTGCTGCTCGTGAACGTGTTCCGATTGGACAACTGCAAGCCCCTCGTACACATTAGTTTTATCGGAAGAGGGAGCGCTGTCACATACAAGACCGTATGTGGTTCCACTTGAGTTCAAAAGAGCCGTCCCGGCGCCGAGCGGTATATTCGATTTAAATTGGCATAGTTTTCTTTTTACGGAACCAAGATATTTGGTGCGGGCGACAATCTCTTGCCCTGGATAACAACCTTTTGTGAAGCTCACGCCATCTCCCTTGTCCAGGTTGATCATCTGCGGCAGGAACTGCTCTTTTGTCTCATCGCCGATATTTACGATTCCATTACGGATGGTCTCAAGTCGCCACAGGTCCTCTCCATATATTGTGTGTGTGACTGTTAACGCCTCCCACAGTGGTTCTAAAAACTCAAATGGACAGACTAATATGGCCTGCGTAGCATTTAAAGGCATGATGTGACTTCCTGAGCTTGGATTTATCTCAGGAAGGACTCGCATTCCTTCTTTAGTAATAAACCCAATAGTCGCAGCTTTTTCATTAATGACAAGTTTGACTTTTGCTCTCAGGATAAAACGAGATAGCCTTAATACGAATTCGCTTGCTAAATCATCAGGAAGCAGTAAGTTGAAATTGTCCCCATCGCGAAAGATATATGGTGTTGCAATTAAACGTCCCTTAGGGTTGCAGTAGCCTGATCGGGCCATTTTTTTATCGGCTAAATTCTTAATGTCACTCGTTAGTTGGGAGTCTAAAAAGGCTGTTGCGTCATCCCCGCTGACATGTACAACAGAGATATCCATTAACGGCGTGATGATTGATTTTCCGGCTAAAGGGTCTTTCGCTGCAGGGTCACGCTCTTTAATTCGATCGTTTGTTCGGTCCAGAAGATTCGACCATTTTGACTTCATGTAATCTGATTTTTGCGGCATCATTAAATTTTAGGTTGGCAAGTAGTGTTTAAAGCCGTTGTTTCCAACTCTGGATAATCAGTACTGAAGTGCAGGCCGCGACTCTCTTTGCGTTTGAGCGCGCAGCGCACAATCAGTTCCGACACGGCCACGAGATTTCTTAGTTCTAAAAGATCACGGGTTACTCTGAAATTTGAATAGTAATCCCTGATTTCTTCTTGAAGTAATTGCAGTCGGCGGTTCGCACGTTCAAGTCGTTTGGTTGTTCTTACGATACCGACGTAGTTCCACATAAAACGCCTGAGCTCATCCCAATTGTGGGCAATGATAACTTCTTCATCCGAATCGGTGACGCGACTTTCGTCCCATTCCTTCACCGCTTCTAACGCCAATTGTTCTTGAGTGAGTATGTGTTTTGTCGCTTGCTCTGCAAAAACCAAACACTCAAGCAGTGAATTACTTGCAAGGCGGTTTGCGCCATGAAGTCCGGTATGGGCAGTCTCGCCGATCGCATAAAGTCCATTAATGTCTGTCAGTCCCTCGATAGATGTATTAAGCCCACCACATGTGTAGTGAGCGGCTGGGACGACTGGAATGGGTTCTTTAGAAGCGTCTATCCCAAGCTCTAAGCACCGATTATAAATGTTGGGGAAATGCTCTTGGATGAAGGCTGCCCCTCTGTGTGAAATATCCAAGTAAACACAATCGACGCCATGTTTTTTCATCTCCGCATCTATACTCCTCGCGACAATGTCACGCGGCGCTAGCTCTGCGCGAGCATCGTGGTCGGGCATAAAACGGTGACCATTCGGTAGCAATAATAAACCACCTTCTCCTCGAACGGCTTCAGAGATCAAGAAGGATTTTGCCTCAGGGTGATACAGACAGGTTGGGTGAAACTGTATGAATTCCATGTTGGATACACTGCATCCAGCGCGCCATCCAATCGCAATGCCATCCCCAGTGGATGTGTCTGGATTGGTCGTATACAGATACGTTTTTCCTGCGCCACCCGTGGCTAGAATGACCGTGGGAGCCTGGATGGCGACCACCAGATCTTTATTTGAATCTAAAACGTAGATGCCGCAGCACTGCATTTTATTGGAGATGGGGTCTTTTTCAGTGATCAGATCGATGCCTACGTGATTCTCTAAAATGGTGATATTGGGGTGAGCACGAACCCGTTCTTCAAGGGTCGTTTGGACCGCGTGCCCGGTCGCATCATCTGCGTGAATAATCCTTCGAAAACTATGGCCTCCCTCCATGGTCAGGTGAAGCCCTGAGGACGTGTTGTTATCTTTAGTGAAATTCACACCTTGATCGATGAGCCATTCAATCCCTTGGGCACCTCTCTCAACCACCAAGCGAGTGACATCAAAGTCGCTTAGGTAGGCTCCAGCAATCATGGTGTCTTCAATGTGAGATTCATGCGTATCAAACGCGTCGACAACTGCCGCAATGCCGCCCTGGGCCCAGTTGCTCGCGCCGTCGGGCATGCTTTTTTTAGTTACGACAGCGACTCTCCGGTGTGGGGCGAGCTTCAGTGCACTGGCTAAACCAGCTAATCCACTGCCTAAAATGACTATGTCAAAACTGATCACTAGTGTAAGTTCTTTGATTGGATAGATTTTTGGCTAGAGTAACGCAATTACTAGCGTCGGATCAGCTTATTTTGACATGATTTAAATATGTTAAATATTGAGTATGTTCGGGGAACTCATTCCATTATTTGGTGCTCATACAGTTACGTATAAAAATACTAGGGGTAACATCATGGACTTATCACTCAATACCTATTTAAATGTTCCAGCGAATACCAGCAAGAAACAACAATCTGGTAAGCTCGTCGTTATGTCGGAAAGAGAAAAAGACAACGTTCTTGTATTGCGGGTCCAACGCGGTGATAAAGTCGCGTTTGAGCTGTTATTTACGAAGTATCAACGCAGAGTAAGTCGTTTAGTCTCGAGATTTATTCGTTCTGAGGCAGAGGTTGAGGATGTCGTTCAGGACTCCTTCATCAAGGCCTATAAAGCTTTGGCAAATTTTCGTGGAGACAGTGCGTTCTACACCTGGTTGTATCGAATAGCTGTCAATACTGCTAAAAATTATCTTGTAGCAGCGTCGAAACGCCCCATATCGCTAAGCCAGTTTGAAAAAAATGATGACGATGATTTTGAAGAAGATCGATTCATCAGTAACAGCACAACTCCTGAGTCAGAGCTGATTACAAAGCAGATCGCTGAGACCGTGAACAAAACAATTGACGAATTGCCTGCCGATCTGCGGGAGGCGATTATGTTGCGCGAAATTGAAGGTATGAGCTATGAGGATATTGCAGAAGCAATGGAATGTCCCATTGGTACGGTGAGATCCCGAATTTTTAGAGCTCGCGAGGCAATTTCACAAAAGATTAAGCCGATGTTAGACGTGGGAGAGGGTAAACGATGGTAAATAAAGAGCATATTTCTGGTCTCATGGATGGCGAGATGGGAGGTGAGCAGGAGGCTGCGGCGTATCAAGCGATCAAAAAATCAGTCGATGCAAGAGAGGTATGGCGCACTTATCATGTGATTGGTGACGTGATTCGTTCTGAGGGGCGTGCGGGGCTGTCACAAAGCCGTTTTCATGAGGCTTTGGCGGCGGAGCCGACATTAGTTGCTCCAATGATCAGTAGGATCAAGAAGCCGACTGAGTATTCCTGGATGAAGATTGCTGCTTCGTTTGCGGTCATGGCCGTTGTCGGGTGGTTGGGGGTTGCAGAGAATAGTCCAGTTGAGGTTCGAATAGCAAAACGAGATTTCGTGTCACAGGAGCAGCAAGTTGCTTTAGAAGAAGTGTATGAAGCTGGGATTGCGGAATATTTAGCAGCACATGAACAAGTCAATCCGCGAGGTTTGAGTTCTGGTGCTCTATTGAACAAGTCGGACGAGTAACGAGGCAATACCTAACCTTATGTGGAAATTTTTTCTTAGCCTAACGCTCGCTTTTCTCACCACAGCCTCGAGTATTCACGCCCAAGCGAAGTCGGTCCAGCTGAGTCAGCAGGATGCTTTAACTGCATTACAGCAAGTTGCCTATGCTGGGCAGACGTTAAATTATACGGGTGTATTTGTGATCCAAAAAGGAGATCTCTTCGAGACCTGCCGCATCACTCATCACGGCAGCGGGCCTAAAGAGTTGGAGAAGATAGTGCGTCTAGATGGCGATCAGCTGGAAATAACGCGCGTGGATGACAATGTTTTGGTGTATGTGCCAGACGATAAATACTTGAGAAGTAAAGCTGGTGTTCAAGAGCGGAGCTTCCCATCCCTAACCTCCAATCAACTGTCCACAGTAGGGGAAAACTACGATGTTTATGTAGGGGATGTGGACCGTATTGCGGGGCGGTTTGCAACGCACATCACGCTGTTGCCTCGGGACAAATTACGGTACCGACACGAACTTTGGGTAGATCAAAAGACAGGGCTACAAATTAAAGCTCAGATGTACTCGGAACGTAACGAATTAGTTGAGCAAATTATGTTTACTGAGGTGAACATAGGAAATCATGTAACCGAGGTGATGACTAGATCCGTCTATGAAGAGGCTGCCCTGACTTGGAGAATGGACCGGGGCGCGAGGAAGCAGTTGGGCGGTTCGTCCCTCGATAAGGCATGGTCGGTGAGTAAGCCACCGTCAGGGTTCAAACAAGTCATGAATTCGCAAAAAAGGATAGGTCATAAAGGTTCAAGGATTCATCTGGTCTTCTCAGACGGGTTCGCTGCGGTTTCGGTGTTTATCGATTCTCGTAGTGTGCGCGGTTTTAGCGCTGGACTAGGTAAACAAGGATCTTTAAACATCTACCGTCGAGTTGTTGACGACCAATTTGTGACAGTTCTTGGTGATGTCCCAGTAAATACTGTGAAGCAGATCGGCGATTCGTTGGTAAGGAATTAAAAAAATTCGGTTAGATAAAAAGTAGTTAATAGGATTATTGAAGGAGAGGTAAGCGTGAACGTTGCATTCAGAATTATTTTTGGTTTTTTTGCTCTACTACATATTTCACAAGTCGCAGCGGTTGAATTACCAAGTTTTGCTGATTTAGTTGAAGAGCAAGGTGTAAAAGTGGTCAACATCAGTACGAAAACTACGATTGATCAACCGAATAATATTCCTGTCCCTGAAGATGATCCTTTTTACGATTTTTTTCGACGGTTCGCGCCTCCTGAAGGCGCTCAACGAGAGTCTCGTTCACTTGGTTCAGGATTCATCATCAGTGAAGATGGATACATATTAACCAATTCACACGTCGTTGCAGCAGCCGATGATATAACCGTCAAACTGAATGACAAACGTGAATATACGGCCAAATTGATTGGTATTGATAAGCGAACTGATGTTGCTGTGATTAAAATTGATGCTTCGGATCTGCCGTTCGTAAGTATTGGTGACCCCGACAAGCTTCGTGTCGGCGATTGGGTTTTGGCTATTGGCTCTCCTTTTGGATTTGAGAGTACGGTGACCGCAGGTATCGTTAGCGCGAAAGGGCGCTCGTTACCACAGGAAAACTATGTCCCTTTTATCCAAACAGATGTGGCGATCAATCCCGGCAATTCGGGTGGCCCTTTGTTTAATTTGAACGGTGAAGTTGTCGGCATTAATGCCCAAATTTATAGCCGAACAGGTGGTTTTATGGGTCTCTCTTTTGCGATCCCGATTGATGTTGCTGTGGATGTTGCTAACCAGTTAAAAACTGATGGCCGGGTCAGGCGTGGTCGAATTGGCGTTGTGATCCAAGAAGTCACAGCAGAATTAGCTGATTCCTTTGGTCTAGATAAGCCGCGAGGGGCTCTTGTCAGTCGTGTAGAGAAAGGTCAGGCTGCAAGCAAAGCAGGCATACAAACCTCAGATATCATTCTTACTTTTGATGGAAGCAACGTGGAGACCTCAAATGATCTTCCTCGCATCGTTGGTCAAACTCGCCCGGGTAAAAAAGTAGATGTTGAAGTGTGGCGAGACAAACTATCACGGACGCTCAGCCTGACGGTTGGGGAGATTCCTGCCGATATCACGTCGGAATCTAAAAAAGAAGAGAGTAAAAATGTTTCTATGAATGTAATTGACGAATTGGGGCTAATGGTTTCCGATATGGATATGCAAGAACTCAAGCAACTTGAGCTTGATAGTGGGGTCAAGATAGATCGGGTAGCTGGGGTCGGCGAGCAAGCAGGGCTGCGTCCCGGCGATATCGTCCTCGCCTTAAATAACGATGACGTTGAGTCGGTCTCACAATTTAAATTATTAATGGAGCGTTATAAGGATGCGAGGAGCGTTGCTCTATTGATTCAAAGAGGTGGTGGTTCGTTGTATGTCCCCATACGACTGAAATCGAAGTAAACCGTGTTCATCCGTTAAGACGTATCTAGAAAAGGGGGAATCCGGTAGAATTCCCCCTTTAATAATTGGTGGGCACGTTGTCGTGCTTTCTTAATGCGGCATATCAGAAATTTTTCAATTATCGCCCATATTGATCATGGGAAATCCACGTTAGCTGACCGTTTCATTCAGACGTGTGGCGGGCTAAGTGATCGTGAAATGGAGTCGCAGGTGCTTGACTCTATGGATTTAGAGCGAGAGCGTGGAATTACGATTAAGGCCCAAACTGCAACATTGAGCTTTAAGGCGGATGATGGCGAGACCTATCAACTTAATTTAATTGATACACCGGGTCATGTGGATTTCTCGTATGAGGTCTCCAGGTCATTATCTGCGTGTGAGGGTGCATTGCTTGTTGTTGATGCGTCCCAAGGAGTAGAGGCTCAAACAGTCGCTAACTGTTATACCGCCATTGATCTGGGTGTGGACGTGATCCCGGTCCTCAATAAAATTGATCTTCCGTCCGCTGACCCGGATCGAGTGATTGAAGAAATAGAGGATATTGTAGGAATACCTGCGGTTGGGGCGTTAACCGCCAGCGCTAAGACAGGACAAGGTATTTTAGAACTCTTGAATATGGTGGTTCGAGATGTTCCACCGCCAAAAGGTGATCCCAAGGCACCTCTAAAGGCTCTGATTGTTGACTCTTGGTTCGATAACTACGTCGGTGTAGTTATGCTCATTCGAATGATTGATGGTGAGATTAAAGCCAAAGATCAGATTATGCTGATGTCTAATAAAACGACTCATCAATGTGAGAAAGTGGGCATCTTTACACCACGATCAGTCGTTTGTGACAAGTTGTCAGCGGGTGAGGTGGGTTTTGTGATCTCTGGAGTCAAGGAACTCAAAGCTGCTAAGGTAGGAGACACCATTACCTCGGCAAGAAACCCCGCGACAGTGGCACTTCCTGGTTTTAAGGAGGTTCAGCCTCAGGTATTTGCCGGATTGTACCCTGTGGAGTCGAATGAATATGATGCGCTAAGAGACGCGTTAGAGAAGCTTCAGCTCAACGATGCCAGTTTACGTTTTGAAGCCGAAACGTCTCAAGCGCTCGGCTTTGGTTTCCGGTGTGGGTTTCTGGGTTTGCTCCATTTAGATATTATTCAAGAGAGGCTTGAGCGAGAGTACGATATGAACCTCATTACTACTGCGCCAACGGTGGTTTATCAGGTGCTTATGAAAGATGGTTCCATCTTTGAAATTGAAAATCCTTCAAAATTACCCGACCTAGGAAAAGTAGATGAAATTCGGGAGCCGATCATTACGGCTAATATTTTGCTTCCCCAAGATTACGTCGGACCTGTGATGACGCTTTGTAATAATAAGCGCGGTATACAGAAGAATATGCAGTATTTGGGTCGACAGGTGATGCTCACTTTTGAGCTTCCGCTCAATGAGGTCGTACTTGATTTTTTTGATAAGCTCAAATCAGTATCCAGGGGATACGCATCGCTTGACTATGAGTTCAAAGAGTATCGTACCGATGACCTGTGTAAATTAGATATTTTGATTAACGGTGAGCGAGTGGATGCATTGTCTTTAATCGTTCACCGGGCGAATTCTCTCGCCAGAGGTCGTGACTTAGCCTCCCGTATGCGTGCATTGATACCGAGGCAGATGTTTGATGTTGCGGTGCAAGCGGCTATCGGCTCTCAAATTGTCGCAAGAGAGAATGTTAAGGCGCTACGTAAAAACGTGCTAGCAAAGTGCTACGGCGGGGATATTTCACGTAAGAAAAAGTTGTTAGAAAAACAAAAAGCAGGCAAACGCCGTATGAAGCAAGTTGGTGCTGTAGAAATTCCTCAGGAGGCGTTTCTTGCCATCTTACAGGTAGATTGAACTTAAAAGACCACAAGGAATTTAAATGAAATTTGCAATCTTGATGCTGTCATTGCTCGTGATCACCGGATTGGTCGTACTTATTGACCGCGTATGGTTGGCGAAGAAAAGAGCAAGCGTTAGAGAGCCATGGTGGGTTGAATATTCAAAGAGTTTTTTCCCCGTTATCCTTGCTGTATTTTTACTCAGATCATTCCTTGTGGAGCCTTTTAAGATTCCATCTGGTTCGATGATCCCGACGTTACTTGTTGGCGATTACATTTTGGTTACCAAGTCGAGTTATGGCATCAGAGTGCCAATTCTCAATACGAAATTGATTCCGACGGGAGATGTCGAGCGTGGGGATATCGTGGTATTTCGTTATCCGAGAGATGAAACGCTGGACTATATTAAACGAGTTGTAGGGTTGCCCGGAGACAGAATAGAGTACAGGGACAAGAGGCTCACGATTAACGGGAAAGCGGTAGAAACCACGCGTTTGGACGACTATCAGTATTCAGACAAAGCCTCTTACACGTCAGCATGGCAATTCAAAGAAAAATTTGGCGATAAAGAGCATTTGATGTTGGTAGAACCTGAAGAGCCAAGTGTGCGTTTGATGGGCGTCAGACAATTTATCGGTCGAGATAAATGTGTGTTCAGTGAAACTGGTTTTATATGCACAATACCTGACGATCACTACTTTATGATGGGTGATAATCGAGATTCGAGTTCGGATAGTCGGTATTGGGGATTTGTGCCGGACGATCATATTATCGGCCGAGCCTTTATGGTTGTTTGGAATGCTGGAGAGTTTTCCAGATCGGGTACTTGGTTAAAATAATCCAGTATTTATTCTAGTTTTTCGCAAAGGGCGTAGATGCATGAGCTAGAGAGCAGATTTAAGTATGAATTCCGAAATCCAAATCTTTTGGAAGAGGCGTTAACGCACAGGTCCTTCGGCTCATTAAACAATGAGCGATTAGAATTTTTGGGTGATGCGGTGCTTAATCTTGTTATTGGACGTCTGTTGTTCGAGCGTTATCTGGGCTTGCCCGAGGGAGAGTTGACCCGTGTTAGGTCTGTGCTCGTTAATCAAGATGGACTCACGCATATTGCAGGAGACCTTGAGCTCGGGAAATATTTGAAATTAGGGGCTGGGGAATTTAAGACCGGTGGTAACAAGAGGCCTTCGATTCTCTCCGACGCGGTGGAAGCTTTGTTCGGGGCTATTTATGTGGACTCAGGTTTTGAGTCGGTTGAACGCGTGATCACGGAACTGTATTCCGTCTACTTGGATAATATCGATCCTAGTTTGCTCAGTAAGGATCCAAAGACAAAGTTACAGGAGTATTTGCAGGCAAGGCATGTAGCCTTACCTGAATACCGGGTGTTCGATGTGCTTGGTGAGGCACACGATCAAGACTTTATTGTTGAGTGCCGAATTGAATCTATGGACGTAACCGCTCGGGGTGGTGGCCGCAATAGACGATCAGCCGAGCAAGAAGCAGCTCAATTGGCTTATGACTTAATTACAGAAAAACATATTGGAGACAATCGATGAGTGGGATTTCAGTTTCCGATCAGGAGCAACAGACCTCAGGTTTATTAATCGGATCAACAGCGGTGATCGGTGTTCCAAACGCTGGGAAATCAAGCTTATTAAATGCGTTATTGGGGACGAAGCTGAGTATTGTGTCTCGTAAGGCTCAGACGACACGCCATAAAATTCTCGGAATTTATTCCGATGAAAAATCACAGATTCGATTCCTAGATACGCCTGGATTTCAATTGACGTATAAATCAATGCTCAATAGCGCCATGAATCGGTCAGTATCCAGCAGCCTTGCTGAGGTTGACGTGGTGATATTAGTTTTAGAGGCGGGGTTGATTCAAAAGGATGATCTGAAATTGATTGAGATGTTTCCTGAAAATGTCCCGGTGATATGTGTCATCAGTAAGATTGATCAACTGACGTCGCCCAATGAGTTGTTGCCATTTATTGATCGGGTAAAGTCGCTGTACGAATTTTCCGAGATTATTCCTACGAGCTCACGTCGTGTTATTGGCTTAGACGTTTTAATTGGTGCTATCCAGTCAAAGTTGTCGAAAGGTCAACCCATATATGAAGAGGACACCTTAACGGATAGACCAGAGAGGTTTTTTGCTGCTGAAATTATTCGTGAAAAATTATTCCATTTAATGGGCGATGAAATACCTTACGGGGTTACAGTGGAAATTGAGGAGTTCAAAATCAACAAAGGGCTTCGAAGTATTAATGCGACGATTGTGGTTGCTAAGGATGCGCATAAGGGAATGATCATTGGGGCGCAAGGTAGCAAATTGAAAACCATTGGAACAAAAGCTCGGATTGAGATGGAGCAATTTTTTGATGGTAAAGTTTTTTTAAAATTGTGGGTGAAAGTGAAAAAAGGTTGGGTCGATGATTCTCAATCCGTTAAATATTTTGGTTATGAATGAAGCCTGATGTCGGATCAATCTCGAAAGACTGAGGAGGAAGCATTTGTTCTGCACTCGTATTCATATCGAGAGACCAGTCTCATTGTCGAATTGTTTTCAAAACAGTTCGGTCGAATCGGTGTCGTGGCCAAGGGCGCTAGACGACCTAATTCTCTATTACGTAGTGCGCTTCAATCGTTCCAACCGTTGTATGTCTCATGGGGCGGCCGAGCGGAATTAAAGACTCTATATGGCGCTGAACTGCGCTTTGGCTTGGCTCGTTTAAAAGGTACAGCCTTGATGAGTGGTTTTTATATCAACGAGTTGATCTTAAAACTGCTCATAAGAGATGATCCTCACGAACGTTTATTCGAAGTCTATGAAGGCGCGATTCAAGCACTGAGTGAAAAAAAACCAGAGGTTGAGAAAATTCTACGTCGGTTTGAGCGTGTGTTGCTTACTGAACTCGGTTATGGAATAACGCTTACTCACGATGTTAAAACGCAAAGAGAGATCCAGGAAAATGAGGTTTATACTTATATAATGGGACGTGGGCCTGCTCGTATTAATCCTGATGAAAAAATTGATCTGAAGTTATCGGGTAGAGCGTTGATGGATATTTCTAACGATAATTTAGATGACCCAACAACGTTGTCACAGTGTAAATTACTGATGCGTTCCTTGATGAATCATCATTTGGGTAATAAGTCTTTACATACCAGACGATTACTCATCGATCTACAATCAAATTAACTGTTTTGGTTATGACCAAGTTAAGTGTAAACGTCAATAAAATCGCCTTATTGCGAAATGCCCGGATGCTTGAGCGTCCAGATGTCATACGTCTTGCTTATTTGGCTCTTAAGTCTGGAGCCTCTGGAATTACTATTCACCCTAGACCTGATGAGCGGCACATTCGTGGACGCGATGTAGAACCGCTCTCACGAGTGGTGGGGCAGTTCCAAGGTGCTGAATTTAATATTGAGGGAAATCCGTTTCATCAACTCATGGACGTCGTGCGAGCGGTCTCACCCCATCAAGCTACTTTGGTTCCAGATGATGTGTCCGCGGCAACATCTGACCATGGTTGGGATCTCAGCGTGGATGGGAGGCGTCTAGAGCCGATCATTAAAGAGTTGAAGAGCCTGGGTATAAGGGTGAGTTTGTTTATGGATCCATCGCTTGAGCAGATGGTGTTGGCTAAAGAGCTTGGCGCTGATCGAGTGGAGCTTTATACCGAAAGTTATGCCGATGCTTACGACTCTGAAGATCAGATTAGGGTCACAAGTATGTATAGAGAATCGGCTTTTCGGGCGACTGAGCTTGGTCTTGAAGTTAACGCAGGGCATGACCTAAATCTTGATAACTTATCGTATTTCTTGACTGAGGTTAATCCCGTACAAGAAGTGTCCATTGGCCATGCTTTAACAGCTGATGCGTTGGAATATGGCATGGAAAATGCCGTGCGGCGCTATTTGATCGAAATTGAAAAGTCTTACTCCTAAATGATTTTTGGAATCGGGTTAGATCTTTTAAATATGACTCGGGTCGAGCGACTCTTTGATAGGTACGGTGACCGGTTCGTTGAGCATGTGCTCACAGATGAGGAGAACCTACAGTTTCGAGCTGCACGGCGGAAGATTCATTACCTCGCAACACGATTTTCTGGGAAAGAAGCTATCGCGAAAGCTTTGGGTACGGGGTTGAGGTCTCCAGTAACTTTGCATTCGATCAGTATCATCAGTAGTGAGCTCGGAAAGCCAGATCTATTTTTTGACTTTAAGCTGAAACAGCACTTGGCTGACAATAAAATCGGTCCGATCTTCGTGAGTTTTAGTCACGAAGGAGATATGCTCAGTGCCTACGCTATAGCTGAGTCGTTAGGATGAGTATGGCGGGGCGAGTCATTTTAGACATTGCCGGGTTTGAGTTAACTGATAGGGATCGGGAGCGATTAGTTCATCCCAGGTGCGCTGGCGTTATATTGTTTGCGCGCAACTTCAAAAATAAATCACAGCTACAACAACTTGTTCTGGACATGAAATCCATCAAGCAGGAGCCGCTGATGGTTTGTGTGGATCAAGAAGGTGGTCGGGTTCAGCGCTTCCAGGAAGAGTTTACGAGAATTCCCCCAATGGATATGTTGGGCCGACTCTGGGATCAGGATCAAAATCATGCATGTGCCATTGCGCGTCACATCGGAATCATTCTTGGTTCGGAATTAAAAGCTATTGGTATTGATTTGACCTTTGCTCCAGTACTCGACATCAATCGAAAGAACAGCTCAGTTATTGGTGACCGGGCTTTTCATGAAGATCATGAAGCGATATCTGAGCTCGGACGTAAACTGGTTGAGGGCTTGAGGCTTTCTGGTGTGGGTTCAGTGGGTAAGCATTTCCCAGGCCATGGAGGTGTTTCTGAGGACACACATGAGGATGAGGCTATAGACACACGAGATATATCAGAGATGCTTAGTCAAGATATTCGACCTTTTGATGCGTTGACTCCTTCGCTCACTGGCATCATGCCTGCTCATGTTACGTTTCCGAGCGTAGACGCTGATCCAGCATGCTTTTCCAGTAAATGGTTACGAGAAATCCTAAGGGATCATCTTGGATTTGAGGGGTTGGTGTTTAGTGATGATTTGTCTATGAAAGCAGCCACCTTGATGGGTGATATGGCCTTAAGATCATCTAAAGCCTTTGAGGCAGGGTGTGACCTGGTCCTTGTGTGTAACGACCCAGATGCTGCTGATGACGCGTTATCAGCATGTATGAATATAGATTTCTCGGACGATCAAGATGTCGCTAAAAAAATGCGAGGGCTCATTGAAATGCCCATTAGTATTTCAATAAGCTCAGTGGAGTACAAGGTATCATCCAAGGAGCTTATGCGAACGCTGGCTGCAAATATTAATTAGTTAGATCGCTCCATATACTCACCGGTATCGGTGTTGACCTTGATTTTCTCGCCAGTTTCAACGAACTGGGGGACGGACACGTTGATACCTGTTTCCAATTTTGCTGGTTTATAAGATCCCGTGGCTGTGGCACCCTTGATGCCGGGTTCTGTATCGCTGATTGTTAGAACAACTGATGTTGGCAATTCAATTCCGATCGGTCGCTCATTATGCATGTTCACTCTAACGTCCCCGTTTGGCAGCAAGTAACCCGCTTGACCCTCTAAAAAATCAGCAGGTAAATTGAGCTGCTCGTAGTTCTCTTGATCCATGAAGACGTAATTGTCGCCGTCTTGGTAGAGGTATTGCATGTCACGTGTCTCTACGAATGCGCGTTCTATTTTTTCATCGGTTCGAATACGTTCATTCCGTTTGGTCCCGCCTTCGACATCTTTAAGCTCGAGTTGCATGAATGCTCCACCACGGCCACCAACGTGAACATGGTACGATTTAACAACTCGCCAAACTCGTTTGTCGAGTTCAATTAAATTTCCTACACGAACTTCGGTTGCAAGGACTTTTGCCACGGTACCCTCGATCAAATTAAAGATGAAAGATGAGATTCTACATCATATCAATTCCGCAACAGGTCGTTAAGCGCTGATGCCCGTTTCAAAACAGGCCTTCAATTTAGATTGTCGCAAGTGCCCACGACTGGCGAATTTCCTGGATGAGGTGAGGGATGATCGTCCCGATTATTTCGCACGTCCAGTTCCATCCTTTGGGGATTCCAATGCTCGTTTGCTGATAGTGGGTCTCGCACCAGGAATGCATGGCGCAAACCGAACGGGCCGCCCCTTTACTGGCGATCATGCTGGTGTTCTTTTGTTTCAAACGCTTTATGACTTAGAGTTTTCAACAAGCCCTGTATCTGAATCTGCATCCGATGGTCTTGAGCTTAAAGATTGTCGCATTACTAACGCTGTGCGGTGTTTGCCGCCTCAAAACAAGCCGATTGGGTCTGAGGTGAATAACTGTAATGAGTTCCTTCTGGAAGAATTACAGCGGGTCCCTAAAGCGGGAGTTGTCATAGCGCTCGGCTCAGTTGCGCATTCTGCGGTATTAAAAGCCCTTAATCTTAAGCAATCTCTGTATCCATTCGGTCATGAATCGATGCATGAGCTCAATTCCGATTTACGCATGATCGATAGTTATCACTGCTCCAGATACAACACGCAAACTCGACGGTTAACACACGAGATGTTCAAGAGTGTTTTTGTAAAAGCCAGAGAGTTGCTCAATCAAAAATGACGAGAGTGAACAAGAAATCAGAATTTAGTGGCCTCTTAGAGGCCAAGCGTTTGCCAGGTCTTCCAGGCGTCTACCGCATGCTGGGTCAGGACGATAGTGTTTTGTATGTCGGTAAAGCCGTGAATCTGAAAAAAAGAGTGATGTCTTACTTCCGAAAAGAAGGGAGTTTGTCGCCGCGAATTCAATTAATGGTTAAGCAAATTATTCGTATTGAATCCACAGTGACCCGATCAGAGTCTGAAGCATTGCTTTTAGAAAATAGTCTAATTAAGTCGTTAAAGCCAAAATACAATATCGTCTTCAGAGACGATAAATCATACCCCTACATCGTGCTGACCAAGCATGTGTTCCCTAAACTCAGTACGTATCGAGGGTCTATTGTGACCAAGGATAGGTTTTTTGGGCCATTCACAAACACCTATGCTGTGAGAGAAAGCATCCATCTTTTACAAAAGGTATTTCGATTGCGTACTTGTGAAGATAGTGTGTTTTCTAATCGATCGCGTCCGTGTTTGCTTTATCAAATTCAACGTTGTTCGGGACCATGTGTGAAGCAAATATCAGAAGAAGACTATAGGAGCGATGTCACGAATGCATCGTTGTTTCTACAGGGTAAAGAAAATGAGGTGATTCATTCGTTAGAGAGTGAAATGCTCGATTACTCCGAGGACATGCAATTTGAACGTGCTGCAGTATTTCGGGATCGTATTCGTGCACTTACTAAGGTCCGCGAAACTCAATTCGTGACTGGCAGTGGAAATAGAAATGTCGATATCGTTACGGTGGCCAGCATAGATGGCTTGGTTGGCATCAATCTAACCGTTATACGTGGAGGATCACACCGTGGGGACAAGGTGTTTTATCCAAAAAATGCCTCGGAGCAAGATGAGTGTGATGCGTTGGAAGCATTTCTCACGCATCATTATCAAGTGGGTGATGTTCCTGACGAGATCGTTATCAATAAAAAAATTGATAAGGATGTTTTCATCAAGCATTTTCAGCAATCTTTTGAGCGGAAAGTTCGCATTAACGATAACCCTATATCGGAACGTCGGATGTGGTTAAAAATGTCTGAACGAAATGTTGAATTATCTATTCAGCAGCAATTGAGAACAAAAGAGACTCAAATGGACCGTCTGGTGGCGCTTCAAACCGCGTTAGGGCTAGAGGGGCACTTGAGTCGGATTGAGTGTTTTGATATCAGCCATACGATGGGAGAGGCCACGGTAGCCTCATGCGTCGTTTATGATCGAGGGGAGATGCAATTTGGTGAGTACAGACGATTCAATATCGATAACATTACCCCTGGCGACGACTACGCCGCCATGAATCAAGTTGTATCTCGTCGGTATCAACGGGTTATTACCGGGGAGGGTAAGCTCCCAGATCTCATATTAATTGACGGGGGCAAGGGGCAATTATCGTCATCATTAAGTGCTCTTAGTGAATTAGGTTTGGATGACCTGGCTGTGATCGGTGTTGGCAAAGGTGAAGAGCGAAAGGCGGGGAAAGAGACGCTGATCAATGCTCGAACGGGTGAGGTGATACAACTACACCCGCACGATTCTGGTCTCCATTTGATACAACAGATTCGTGATGAGTCCCATCGATTTGCTATTCAGGGGCATCGAAAAAGGCGTGATAAGAAGCGAACTCAATCTCGGCTTGAGGATATTGAGGGTATCGGGGCTAAGCGCAGACAAAGGCTACTTTCTCAGTTTGGGGGTGTTAAGGAGGTCGCTGCAGCGAGCATTGAAGAGATTGCTAAGGTTGACGGTATTAGCAAGAAACTTGCAGAACACATCTATCGGCAGTTACATTAATGGCATACATGCGCTCATCATTACCAAATTTATTAACGTGGGGACGGATCTTTTTGATCCCGATGCTCATTTGCGTGTTCTATATACCTGATTTGGTACTGCCTTCGTCAGAGAAGAATTTAACTGCCGCGTTTATTTTCACGCTTGCAGCGATCACGGATTGGCTGGATGGCTTTTTGGCGAGAAAATTTAATCAAACCACACGGTTTGGTGCTTTTCTTGATCCTGTAGCAGATAAGTTGATGGTTACGACTGCATTAGTGATTTTGGTGTGGTTAGATCGTGTTGGCATTTTTGTAGCTGCAATCATTATAGGTCGGGAGCTTGCCATTTCAGCTCTTCGTGAGTGGATGGCCCTCATTGGAGAAAGTCGTGGGGTTGCGGTCTCTTTTGTCGGAAAACTTAAGACGGCGGCTCAAATGGTTTCGATTATCCTGCTGTTTTTGTATGAGCCAATTTACTTTGTCCCGACTTATGAGTTGGGCACCTTGTTGGTTTATGTTGCAGTAGTGCTCACCGTTTGGTCTATGTTCTACTATATAAAACGGGCGTCATCGATCCTCGCGGCTAATTCTAAATAAACTGTTGCAAGCCGCTGCCTAAGCCATTAATTATGTTTTATTAAACTTAAGCTGTAGATGGGGGTGTAAAAAATCACTGATGGATCAATCACTTGTATCCTTGATTTGCATTAAGCGTGAAATGGTCATAAAATCACGCCATCTTAAAGCGGGAATAGCTCAGTTGGTAGAGCGCAACCTTGCCAAGGTTGAGGTCGCGAGTTCGAGCCTCGTTTCCCGCTCCAAGACCCAATTGGGAAAATGGGTATGTATGTTGGCCCTAGTGCCACAGGCACCGTTTTCCCTTTTTGGTTTTAACGTCCCACACTGAGCGTATTCAATAAGAGTTTGTTGATTCGCTGCTGAGAACATAGGCGGGATGGCAGAGTGGTTATGCAGCGGCCTGCAAAGCCGTGGACGCCGGTTCGATTCCGACTCCCGCCTCCATTTCAGAGTGACGACGTTTAGCGGTAATGGTGCGCCCGGGTGGCGAAATTGGTAGACGCACGGGACTTAAAATCCCGGGCCCCTTAAAGGCGTGCCGGTTCGATTCCGGCCCTGGGCACCACCAAATGAGCCTAAGTGTTTGGTTCGCTCGTGGTAAGCGACGACCCCCTATTCGGGAGAAGCATCTCCCCCAAGAAGGCCCGCTCGTTCCAGGGGACCTGGCTCCCCCGTTAAGGGTGAAAGACGATGGGGTGTGAGGTTAATTCCGTCATACGGTGACGTACTCAAAGAGTGTCCGTGCGCTCGTCACTGGCAGGTCACAGCTTCGGTTTCGGCACACGTAGGCAGCGAGCTGGCCGCCTACGGTGTGTCGTCCTTGGTCGATCAGTTTTCGAAAAATCATGACGAGCAGCTCATATACGACAATCCAGCGACATCAAAGAACTCAGACGGCTTGGGCCTATAGTATTTTTCCTCCACCTCCTTTGACTGCTCGGCGTAGGGCTGCGTCATGACTTCCTGCAGCTCTCGAACTAGAGTGTAGTTCCCCGCAGTCGCTTGGCTGTACGCAGGCACAACGAACCATTCTCGCAAACTGTATTTTGGGTTGACGAGTTTCATCTGCCTAGAGAGATCCTCACGGGAAGGGGGCTGCGCAGCATTCGCGTCGGTCGTGCTGGCGCTGACTATGAGAGATTTCCATTTTGCGAGCCACTCTAACCAGCGCTTGTTCATCTCTTCGGAGTCATCATAGAAGCTTTTTTTGAGTGGGCCAATGTCGTCGGGTACCATCGAGAGCTCGCGGAAGAAGAGGGTGTAATCGACAGGAGTTTGCACCATGAGCGTTTCGAGCTCACTAAACAACGCCGCGTGAAAGGTGCCGAGTCCAAGTTTGGCAGCCCACATCTTCTCCATTTGCGCTTGCATCACTGTCGCAAAGCCACTTCGAATCTCGTCGAGCTGTCGCAGATAGTCCTGATGCGACGTCAGTGATGTCAGTAAGGGCCGCAACGCCGTACAAAACATGTGGAAGTTGCGTTCCGCTGCCACGGTTTGGTTCAGGAACGCGAAGTGATGCCCGCCACCCGTCCATGGCTGGTAGTGCGGGTTGAACACATCGCAGAATCCGAATGGACCGTAGTCAAGTGTGAAGCCACCGGCCGCGCAGTTGTCGCTGTTGAAGTTGCCTTGGCAGTAGCCGACGCGGATCCAGTTCGCCACAAGCGACGTCAGGCGACTGCGGAACTCGCGCGCGAGCAACACCACTTTTTCTGCAGTGCTTAGTTTCTTGTCGATGACGTCACCGTACTCACGATCGATTAAGTGCAACACAATCTGCTCAAGCTCCTCCATCGCTTTCGGGTGTTCCTTCTTGCGCGCACGGCGACTGAAGAGCTCGAGTTGACCGACCCGAATGAACGACGGTGCGACGCGCGTCGAAATGGCGACTGCCTCCGATATAAGCATGTCGGGATCCTGCGCGCGCGAGCCCTCCGAATACCACGGCCGATTGACCTTCTCCGTTTTTGAAACGTACAAACTCAGAGACCGTGACGTTGGCACACCGAGCGCATGCATGTGCTCTTGCGCTAAGAACTCCCGGACACTTGAGCGCAGGACGGCGCGACCATCCGCGCCGCGGCAGTATGGCGTCCGACCGCCACCTTTTAGCTGCATTTCCCAGCGTCGACTGTTGATGACGGCCTCAAGTACGGAAACTGCGCGACCGTCGCCGTATCCGTTACCGGTTTGGAACGGGCACTGTTGGGTGTATTCGGTGCCGAAGATGGACAATGCGTACCCACACGCCCAACCCACCTTGCGCATCGGCTTCGGAACGTGCGAGATGTCGCCGGAGAACATGCGGACGAAGTCGGCCGACTGTGCCATGCTGTCGGCGAAGCCAAGTTCGCGAAAAAAGTTTTTGCTGTGAGCGACGTACTCAGGGTCTTTGATTGGCGTGGGATTGATGGGGACATAGTGGCCCGTAAAAACTTGTCGCGGCGCGTGGTCGACTCCGTCTGCTTTCGCTTCAGGATCGCAGTTGAGCGTGTCCATAAGCGAGTAGTTTGCCAATTTTGCAAGCTCGTCGAGCGTCGCGATGGCGGGGGAGGTTTCCTGGGACAGTCGATTTGTCATAGGTCTACTCATGGCGCGGGTAGAACGGCTGCTTCCCCGCTGAGTGGTCTGTCGCATCGACAATTTCCTCGATTTCCGGGGCGACCCTTTTCACCATGACTTCAAAACCCTGCCTCAGTGTCACCTGAGAGGACGCGCAGCCCTGGCAGCCGCCACTCATGGTGATGAAAAGCTTGCCTTCACGGACGTCCACGAGCGAAATTTTCCCGCCGTGGTTCGCGATAGAGCGATTGACCTCCTTGTCCAGCAGTTGCTGAACGACCACGCCAAGCTCGGCATCGGATCGTCCTTGCGTGCTAGTGCAAGCCGCCATCTCCAGGATTGATGGCACGCCGCTAAGCAACTGCGTCCGGATCGCCGTTGCGATGGCCGTTTTCAGTTCTGCCCACGAGGTGCCCGCTTCCTTGACGATGGTCGTCACATTTTCTGCGATGAGCACATTGGCCACGCCAGAAAGTGCGAACAGTCGCTCAACCAGCGGCGACCCGGCAGATCGTTCCCGGCTGCCGAAAAAAAAAGGGCCGCCGGGATGCAAGCTGCGGCTCACGGTGAACTTGCAGGTGTCAGGGTCGGCCAGAGAAGTCTGCGCGCGGATGCTGACTGGCTGCTCTACCAGCATGCTTGTGTTATTAGACATTTTCGACGTCCGTCCCCGCAGCGCCCAAGATGCGCAGGTCATTGAACGTATGTATTCCGGTGTTATGACCATCATTCCAATGGAAGCCGAGCGCATAGTTGCCGATGCTCTGTATCTGTTGCGGACTCACATCAGAGCGCACCGTTTTTGGATCGAGCAAGGGGCGTCCGCTCATTTCCTCCACGCAAAGGGCGCAACGACATGACAGACGCAGATCACGCACGTCAAGTTCGTCGCGATGGCCATCCTCCCAGAGGATGGATAAGGTACGCGGATCGCGGCGCACAAATCCGATGGGAATGTTGTGCGCGCCGTCAGGCCTCACCGCGCTTTCTATCCAGGCTGGCGCCCCCTCGTTACTATCCCACTTCCAGACAAAAGGCTTCAGCGTCGCGACCGCCGCTTGGAGCTGCTCCGCCAGCGCTGCGGCGATGGCGGCGTACACCTTGGCGCTGACCGACGTCGGCTGGTCCACCACGATTGGTCTACCCTCATCGCCGCAGGTGACGACATCGGCATCGAGGGGCAAGGCGCCGAGGAACGCGACGCCTAGCTCCTGGCACATCTGCTCGCCGCCACCGCGACGGAAGATATCCGTGCTCTCGCCGCAGTGCGGGCAGGTGAAGGTGCGCATGTTCTCGACGATCCCAAGAAT
>Ga0075118_10000040_pt1 | contig 135618 bp, 128 predicted proteins | sample AntAceMetag02UKE_FD_69794 | JGI IMG/M metagenome (GOLD analysis project Ga0075118, IMG submission 69794) | Saline lake microbial communities from Ace Lake, Antarctica - Antarctic Ace Lake Metagenome 02UKE | ecosystem: Environmental > Aquatic > Non-marine Saline and Alkaline > Saline | place...
GGGCCAGCGGTCATGTAGAGACCGCACAAACAGGCCGAATACATGACCGCTCCAGACCAAACGTCGACGCTGCATTTTCGCACTTGCCCAACGGGGGCCGTCCATACATGACGACAAAGGAGAAGGAGGTCGACGGGAGAGCGATCACCTCCCCACCCTGTCGTCATCCCGGCCAAGCGCAGCGCGAGCCGGGACCACGAGTCGGCGGTCGATCGACGATGTCGGCTAGAACGGCGTGCGCACGATGCCGCCGTCGCAGCGCAGAGCGGCGCCGTTGGTGGCGGCCGCGGCCGGCGAGCAGACGTAGCAGATCAGCGACGCCACCTCCTCCGGCTCGGCGTAGCGCTGCAGCAGCGAGGACGGCCGGCGCAGGCTGAAGGTCTGCTCCTTGAAGGTGTCGACGGAGATGCCCTGGGCCGACGCCCGCGCCGCCACCCGCTCGACCTGCGCCTCGACCCAGGTCGGTCCCGGCAGCACCGAGTTGACGGTTACCCGGCTGCCCTTGGTGAGCTCGGCAGAGCCGCGCGCGATCGCCAGCTGGGCGGCCTTGGAGAAGCCGTAGTGGATCATCTCGGGCGGCACCACGATGGCGGATTCCGACGACACGAACACCACCCGCCCCCAGTCGCGCTCCAGCATGCGCGGCAGGTGGTGGCGGGTCAGGCGCACGCCGCTCATCACGTTGACGTCAAACATCCGCTGCCAGTCCTCGTCCGGGGTCTCGGCGAACGGTTTCGGCTCGTAGATGCCGGTGTTGTTGACCAGCACGTCGACCTCGGGGACGGCGGCGATCACCGCGGCGCAGCCCTCGGCGGTGGCGAGATCGCCGGGCGCCGCCAGGAACCGGCCCTCCGGCACCCGGGTGCCGAGCGCGGCGATGGCGTGATCGACCGCCTCGGCGGTGCGGCCGTTGACCGCGACCACCGCACCCATCGCCGCCAGGCCGACGGCGCTGGCGTAGCCGATGCCGCGGGTCGAGCCGGTGACCAGGGCGGTCCGGCCGGAGAGATCGGTATCGAAGACCTTCATGGGTGCGCCTCGCTTGCTATCGTCGCCCGCCGGCGACCATGCCACAGTTCGGCCGGGATGAAACCAGCGAGAGGAGCTGCCGTCATGAGCGAGCCGGCGACCGTGGCGATGGTCGAGTACGACGACGCCGACGCCGAGGTGCGGGCGGTGTACGACGACATCATGGCGACCAAGGGCATCGGCTTCGTGCCGAACGCCTGGAAGGTGTTCGCCAGCCACCCGCCGAGCCTGAAGCGGCTGTGGTACGGGCTGAAGGAGGTGATGGCGCCGGGCGCCCTGGACCCGAAGTTCAAGGAGATGATCGCGGTCGCGGTGTCGGCCACCAACGGCTGCGACTACTGCACCCGCAGCCACACCGCGGCGGCGCGCAAGCTCGGCATGACCGACGCCGAGTACGGCGAGCTGCTGGCGGTGGTCGGCATGTTCAACCAGACCAACGCGCTCGCCGAGGCCTACAAGATCCCGGTCGACGAGGTGTTCATGAAGGCGTGGTAGAGCGCGCGTCGTTTGGTGGATCCCGGGTCGCCGCTACGCGACGCCCGGGATGACGACATCAAAAAAATAGCCGTCATCCCGGACCGGCCCGCCCCTGGCGGGACGGATCCGGGACTCACGAAGCGACGGGCATCAATTCGCGATCGCCTGCCCGCCATCGATGTAGAAGGTCTCGCCGGTCAGGAACGGGATGTCCTCCACCACGATCGCGGCGACGAAGCGCGCCACCTCCCAGGCCTCGCCGGGGCGGCCGCGCGGGATCGCGCGCTCGATGAAGGCGCGGAACCGCGGGTCGTCCATGTGGCTGCGGTTCAAATCGGTCAGGGTGAAGCCGGGGGCGACGTCGACCACCCGGATGTCCTGCCGGGCCCACTCCACGGCCAGGCAGCGGGTGATGGCGCCGACCGCCGCCTTCGAGGCGCAGTAGGCGGCGTTGTATTTCACGCCGATCTTGTCGTAGTGCGAGCCAATGTTGACGATCACGCCGCCGCCGGCTGCCAACAGATGCGGGTGCGCGGCCTGGCAGGCGGCGAACACCCCGGTCGCGTTGGTGCGCAGCACGGCCGCGAAATCGGTCGGGTCGAAGCTCTCGCTGCGGCCCTGGCGATGAATGCCGGCGTTGTTGACCAGCGCGTGCAGGCCGCCGGTGCGCTCGACCAGCGCCGCCAGCGCCGAGCGCAGCGATTGCGGGTCGTCGACGTCGCAGGCGATGTTGATCATCCGGGCCGCCAGATCGGTGGGTACCGGCCCCTCCTCGGAACCGATGCCCTTGCGCGACAGGCAGCCGACGGTCAGGCCACGCGCCGCCAGTTCCCGCGCCATGGCGGCGCCCAGGCCACGCGATGCTCCGGTGACGGCGACGGTGCGGGCGGCCGCCGCGGGGCGGGCGGCGGCCGGATCGGTATCGGTCATGGCACTCTCGAGCGGGGATGGACGGGAGGGCGAATCCTGGCCGAGGGCGGCCGCTTTGGCCACAGCCGCGTGGCCTCAGTCCTGGAACGGCGCGCCGAAGGTAGCCGGGTCGATCACCATGGCGTAGCGGTCGCGGCGCACGCCGTCGCTGCTGAGCGGCAGCAGCAGGCGGACGAACGACCAGCGCCGCCCCTCGGGGTCGCGGAACTCGCGCCGCAGCAGTTCGGGCTCGCCACGCGCCACCGCCCGGTCGATGCCCTGGCGCACGCCGTCCAGGTCGGCGGGCGCGAACCCGTCGGCGAGGCCGGTGCCCCGCATCTCGCGGCCGTGGCCGTCGGTCAGCAGCGAGCCGGCCAGCCACACCCGCCAGTCGCCGGTCTCCGGGTCCCGGCGGAACAGGCTGACACCCTTGATGACCGCGACCGGCAGGGCCAGCGGGTCGATGGTGGCCGGCAGGCGCTCGGCCGCACTCTCCCGCCACATCGCCAGGGTGGCGGCGAGCAGCGGAAACTCGACCACCCGCTCGATCGGCAAATCGGTGTGCACGCCCGGCAGCTGCCAGAACACCGGATCCGACTGGCTCGACGGCGGCATTGCGCAACGCTCTCCTGTGGCGGCGTCGGGTCGACGGGGCCTCTCATGATCATGGGGGCAGCCCGGCGCCGCGACAACCGCGTTCGCCGACCCGGCCCGCCGGGAGGCCCAGGGCCCGAAGCCGCCGCCCGAGGCGGAGGGCCGACGGTCACACCCCGGCCGGGTCGGCCGGCACCCGCCCGAAGCTCGGCGGATCGATCACGGTCGCGAACCGGTCGACCGTCGCGCCGTCGCCGCTGAGCGGCAGGTACAGCCGGACATAGGCCCAGCGCACGCCACGCGGATCGACCCAGTGCCGGCGCAGCAGGTCGGGCTCGCGCCGGGACGCCGCCGCGTTGAGGGCAGCGCGCACCACGCCGCGGTCGGCATCGGTGAAGTTCTGCACGAGGCCGGTGCCGCGCAGCTCGCACCCGACATGGTCGGTGACCAGGCTGCCGACGATCCGGATCCGCCAGTCGTCGCTGGCCGGCTCGCGCTCGAACAGGTTCAGGCCGCGGATCGCGGCGCGCGGGAACTGCAGCGGGTCGATCGCGGCCGGCAGCCCGCCGCCGGCGAGACGCCGCCAGACCGCCAGGCACTCGGCGAGCAGCGGAAACTCGCCGACGCGCTCGATGGCGATCTCGGCGTGCTCGCCGGGCAGCGTCCAGAACGAGTCGCCCGGGCCGTCGCCGACAGCGCTCATCCTAGAGACCCCGGCCTGCTGTCGCCTGCGACGTACCGGACGGTCATGCGTCTCCCTCGCTCCGTCCCCCAGCCTTGCCGGGCGCCGGGACCGATCGTCCCTGACCGGATCGATTGTGGGGACCGCCGCCCGGCGCGTCCACGGGTTTCCGGAAACACCGCCAAGCAGCGGGTCAGCCCGCCATCAGGTGCAACAGCCCGAGCCGGGTCAGCTTGCGCTGCAGCGGGCCGAGCGCCGCCGCCACCTCGCCTGGCGCCGACTTTCCGACCGCGACCCGGGCCGTGACCGCGCCGATACGGGTCGGCCCGTCGAGGGCGGCGAGGATCGCCAGGTCGAGGTCCGACAGCCGGATGCCGATCGTCACCGAGCGGCGGTCGACGGTGACCTGCAGCGACCGGCGCTCAGCCGGCCGCGCCGCCAGCGCGGCGGCGACCGCCGGAAGGTCGATGGCGATTGGGAACAGCACGGTCGCCGGATCGGCGAGCAGCCGTTCGGCCGGGTCGTCGTCGCCCGCGCCGGCGGCGACACCGGTGGCGCCCGGCGCCGGCTTGACGGCGTAGAACACGTGCTTGCTGAAATTGCCCTGCAGCAGCTCGGCGAGCCGCCAGCGCCCGCGCCGGTCCAGGCCGGTGGCGGCGGCCTTCAGCGCCGGGTCGCGCAGCGCCGGCACCGGGTCGTACAGGAACGGCGGGATGAAGCTGCGGATCGCCAGCCCGGCCCCGGTCATCAGGTCGTCGAGGATGTCGGTGGTGAAGGCGCGGTCGCGCGGGTTCAGCAGGACATCGGAGAGCTCGGCGTCGTCGGCCTCGGCGATGCGCTCGAAGCTGGGGTTGCGCAGCAGCCAGTTGCTGGTCGGCAGCCCCGCCGCGAACGACCGCGCCAGCGCCGGGCCGTCGGGCCGGGCGCCGTCGACCCCGAGCATCCGCAGCGCCGCCTGGGCCTCGTAGACTCCGGTCCGGCCGAGACTGCCATAGGCCATGACGCCGATGCCGCCGCCCGGCGCGATGACGTGCGCCAGCGCCGCCAGCGCCCGGGCCGGATCCGGCACGTGGTTCAGCACGCCGCAGAAATCGATGTAGTCGTATTGTCCCGCCGGGCCGTTCGCCAGCGCCTCCAGCGGGCCGATCCGGAAGCTGACGTTGTCGAGGCCGGCCGCCTCGGCGCGCCGGCGCGCGATCGCGCAGGACGCCCGCGACAGGTCGACGTAGTCGATCGAGCCGTCGAGGCCGAGCCGCCGCAGCCAGCCGCCGAGCGCCAGCACCGCGTCGCCAGTTCCGCCGCCCGCCACCAGGAAGCGCAGCGGCCGGCCGCGCGGCAGGGCGCCTGCGAACACGTGGTGCGCCACCGTCGGCAGGTTCGCCGGCAGGATCCAGGCCAGCGTGTCGGGCGCCGCGGCGGGATCGCGCGGCGGGTAGGGGAACCGCTGGTAGAACGAGGCGACCGGATCGACGGTCGTCATCGCCGCTGACGCCCGGCCATGCCGGCTCAGCCGTCCATCTTGAGGGCGGCGATGAAGGCGGATTGCGGGATCTCGACCTGGCCGAACTGCCGCATCCGCTTCTTGCCCTCCTTCTGCTTCTCCAGCAGCTTCTTCTTGCGGGTGATGTCGCCGCCGTAGCACTTGGCGGTGACGTCCTTGCGCAGCGCGCCGACGGTCTCGCGCGCGATCACCTTGCCGCCGATCGCCGCCTGGATGGCGATCTTGAACAGCTGCCGGGGGATCAGCTCCTTCAGCTTGGCGCACATCGCCCGGCCGCGCGGGTCGGACTGGCTGCGGTGCACGATCATCGACAGCGCGTCGACCGGCTCCTGGTTGACCATGATCGACAGCTTGACCAGGTCGCCCTCGCGGTAGCTGTCGAGGGAGTAGTCGAAGCTGGCGTAGCCGCGGCTGATCGACTTCAGGCGGTCGTAGAAGTCGAACACCACCTCGTTCAAAGGCAGCCGGTACACCACCATGGCGCGGCTGCCGGCGTAGGTCAGGTCGATCTGCTCGCCGCGCCGGTCGGTGCACAGCGTCAGGACCGGGCCGAGATACTCGTCGGGCACGAAGATCGTCGCCTTAATCCACGGCTCCTCGATCGACTTGATCTTCATGACGTCCGGCATGTCGGCCGGGTTGTGCAGCTCGATGTTCTTCCCGTCGGTCAGCTGGATCTTGTAGATCACGCTCGGCGCGGTGGTGATCAGGTCGAGGTCGAACTCGCGCTCCAGCCGCTCCTGGATGATCTCCAGGTGCAGCAGCCCCAGGAAGCCGCAGCGGAAGCCGAAGCCGAGCGCCGCCGAGGTCTCCATCTCGTAGTGGAAGCTGGCGTCGTTCAGGCGCAGCTTCTGCAGGCTGTCGCGCAGGTGCTCGAACTCGCCGGCGTCGGCCGGGAACAGCCCGCAGAACACCACCGACACGCTCGGCTTGAAGCCCGCCAGCGCCGACGCCGCCGGCCGGCGCTCGTCGGTGATGGTGTCGCCGACCTGGGTGTCGGCCACGGTCTTGATGCCGGCGTTCAGGAACCCGACGTCGCCGGGGCCGAGGGCGTCGACCTCGAGGCCCTTCGGCGTCAGCACGCCGACCCGCTCGACCGGGTGCACGGCGCCGGTCTGCATCATCTTGACGCGCTGGCCCTTCTTCAGGATGCCGTCGTGGACGCGGACCAGGCAGGTGACGCCGAGGTAGCTGTCGTACCAGCTGTCGATCATCATCGCCTTGGTCGGCGCCTCGCGCTCGCCCTTCGGCGACGGCAGGCGCTCGACGATGGCCTCCAGCAGCGCCTCCATGCCGAGCCCGGTCTTGGCCGAGATCTCGATGGCGTTCGAGGCGTCGAGGCCGATCACGTCCTCGATCTGCTCCTTGACCCGCGCCACGTCGGCGGCCGGCAGGTCGATCTTGTTGAGGACCGGGATGATCTCGTGGTTGGCCTCGATCGCCTGGTAGACGTTGGCCAGCGTCTGCGCCTCGACACCCTGGCTGGCGTCGACCACCAGGATCGAGCCCTCGCAGGCGGCGAGCGAGCGGCTGACCTCGTAGGCGAAGTCGACGTGCCCGGGGGTGTCGATCAGGTTCAGGGTGTAGCGCCGGCCGTCCTTGGCGTCGTACAGCAGCCGGACGGTCTGGGCTTTGATTGTGATGCCGCGCTCGCGCTCGATGTCCATCGAGTCGAGCACCTGCTCCTTCATCTCGCGCTCGGCCAGGCCGCCGCACATTTGGATCAGCCGATCCGCGAGGGTCGACTTGCCGTGGTCGATGTGCGCGATGATCGCGAAGTTCCGGATGTGGGTGAGGTCGGTCATGGGGCCGGGTTATGCCTGAAAAACGCGGCGCGGAACATAGTGTGCCGCACCGCACCCGGCAACGCCCGCCGACGGCGCTCCCGCAACCGCCGTCAACCGCCGTAGCGCCGCGCCCGCCGGCCCCGCCGGCGCCCGGCCAGCAGCAGAATCAGCGCCGCCAGCACGCCCAGCACAACGAACGCCGGGGTCAGCAGCACGCCCAGCAGCAGCGGGTCCCAGAGGTACGGGTGGACGTGGCGCTCGATCGCCGGCTGAGCCAGCTGCAGCGAGCCCGGGTGCAGGGCGTTCCACAGCGGGCCGACGTCGATCGGCGCCCAGGCCCCCGACTGCGCCAGCACGAACAGATCGCGCGCCAGCAGCAGGATGGCGAGGACGGCGACGATCCACCCCAAGACGCGAAAACCGGTACGCATGCAGAACCCGTAACTGATCCCGGGTCGTGGCCACCGCCACACCCGCGCTCCCGAACCGAGTTAAACACGGCGTGGGCGGCGGCGATAGCCGCGGGACGGGCGTGGCGGGGCAAGGACTTACAACGTTCCGGTGGCGGCCGCCTGCGGCGTTGCAAACCGGGTTGCAGTCGATTAGGGTCGCGCGCTTCTGGAGGGGTGGCCGAGTGGTTGAAGGCGCACGCCTGGAAAGTGTGTAGGGGCGAAAGCTTCTCGCGGGTTCGAATCCCGCTCCCTCCGCCAAGCCTCCTAACTAGTTGATTTAGATGAAAACTCCGCCTCTGTACCGACTTGGCGCTGTACCGGATCGGTACAACTCCGACGATGGAGCAGAGGCGTTGGACACCTCCTTTCTGAAGCGACGCGGCGAGTCCTGGTACGTTCGGGTGCTGGTCCCGAAGCACCTTCAAGCCCAGCTCGGCAAGCCCGAGATCGTCAAGGCGCTCGGAACCAAGAGCCAGCGGGAGGCCATGCGACTCCGGTGGCCTGTGGTTGCCGAGATCCAGCAGAGCTTCGGGCCCCGCTCCAAGCTCCCCGACCTTGCGGAAGCGCTGGAGTTCGCCAAGGTGCTGGGAGCCGCCCGCGCCCAAGCCACCAGCGACGACGACGGTCTGAGCAACGCCGCGATCTACGCGGGCTTGGCAGCCGATCGAGCCGCGGAGCTTGAGCAGTCCAAAGGTGCGGACGCGGCGCGGCGGTGGTTCGACATAGCCGCGAACCGCGCCCTGCCACTTTCGATTGCCGTTGACCGGTGGCTTGCCGAGACCGCGCGGTATACTCAGCAGACTCGGCAGCAGCACCGGGCCGCGGTGAAGGAACTAGAGGACTTCCTTGGCGATGCCCCGCTCACTGCGGTCAACCGCGCGGCGGCCGGCCGCTTCGTGTCCGAGCGCCTACTTGGGAAGATCAAAGGCAAGACCGTCAATCGGAAGATATCCAGCCTGAGCCAGTTGTGGAAATGGGCCGCCAAGCGGGGACACGTCGAGGAAAACCCGTGGACTAACCAGGGAGTCCCTAAAGATGAGGTCGTGTCGGAGTCGGACGACAAACGGCCGTTCACCCCGGCCGAGCTTCGGACGCTGCTGTTCCCCGGCCCGAAGGAACAAGCGGTCCGGGACCTCATGATGCTGTCGCTGTTCACGGGGGCGCGGATCAATGAGCTTTGCGAGCTGAAGCCGGGTGACGTGGAGAACGGCGGCATCCGCATTCGTGCGGGGAAGACAAAGGCCGCAGCGCGGTGGTTGCCAATTCCGCTGGGCATCAGGGGCGTTGTCCAGCGTCGCGCGCAGGACGGCGACTGGTTATTCCCGGAGGCGAAGCCGGGGGGCTTCGACAAAAAGCGGTCATGGAACGTCGGCAAGCGGGCGGGGCGGCAGATTGACAAGGCTCTCCCGGAGTTGGGAAGTGTGGTCGACTTCCACTCTCTCCGCCGGTCCTACTCGACCGCTTGCGAGCGGGCTCAACTCTACCGGCCAACGCACGACGAACTCATGGGCCACAAGAAGGGTTCTCTGGCGCTTGACCTCTACTCCGGCGGTCAGTCTCGGGAGCAACTTCGGAAGGCGCAGCGGGCCGTGTCCCGGAAGATCGTCGGATGGCTCAGGGGCCGCAGCGACGACTGATCGCCGATCGTGGGGCCGGTCCGGGCGGCTTCCTGTGGGGCCGATAGCGCGGCAGTGGGGACCACGGGGGCGTCGACAAAAACAGTGGGCCACGGGTGCACGCGGCGTCTGCGCTCCACCGCTGTCCGGCCGGCCTGTCCGGGTAGGCCATGCCGATCAACGGGCTAGTGGCCGGGGTCCTCCCGTCCATAGGAGGCCCCGCCCAGCCCGTCTGTCGGAACCGGCCCCGGTCTGCACCCGCATTGTCCCTATGTGTCACCCTTGGCCGCCAATCGAAACCCTAGGCATTCTGCGGCTCTCCGGCCGCTCAGGGTGACAAGTAAGGGGGGGTCACTCCTCTCCGGCAGCTCTCAGCGACTGGCCCCGCCGATCAGAACCCAGGGTCCACCGGATCGAGGTGCTGTTGCACGGCTCCCCAGATGCTGGAGGCAATCAACGCCTGTCGGCGATCATCGGCATCCAACAGGGCCGCCACGAGTAGGGCGGCGGCTGTCACGCAGTCCGCCTTGGGGTCGCCCGCGAGTTCCTTTAAGGCCGCCTGGAGGCGCCTCATCTGCGTCCCAGTCAACAGCGGCGAACCATGATGCACCTTCGGTCCCTCTTGCTCTCTGGGCTCGATGCCGAGTTCCTCCGCGTACTGCCGCCTCGCCCGGTACACCGTCCGCTTGGACGCTCGGCACAACTCCGCGGTCTCCGCGACCGTGGGCAACCGTCCGTGTGCCCCCTTGAACAGCAGCATCTTGTTCTTGATGTCCGCCGGGGACCGGGCAGAGCGGACGGCCTTGGTGTTGCTCACGGCCGCCAACAGGGCGACATCCTCGGCAGTCCCGTTGGCCACCCTGGCCGGGATCGTCCGCCACCCAAGCTGCCAAGCGGCGGCGACCCGGTGGACCCCATCGACAATCAGCACGGCGCCCTTCGGATACCGCTTGCCGCCGATGGTCTCCTCTCGGCTCAAGCGGATGCCGTTGGGCCTGTCACCGCCGGGCAGATGCATCGGGCTCCGGATCGCGCTCATGCTCTCGTGCATGTCGTCGAGGTGCGAGCGGTCGACCGAGAAGGCGGCAGCCTTCCCCGTCAGACGATGAACCACGGTCGCTGGGTCCGCCGCATCCCGTACTTGTATGCACACGGGCGCCGACGCGGGGTCGCCCAATGTGATGTTGATTTCGGTGGCCTTGTCCCGCAGTCGCGCTTTGATGCGTACGACGCGGTCAAGGCTGTCACTCGTCGAGCGACGCTGTGTCATGGCGGGGCCTCGTTCGGGTTTATCTCCGAGAGGCCCACCCTTTGCGTATGGCTCCAGGAGTCCGAACGCGCCCCACTGACGGGGTCGGCTCCCTTCGGCTACCCACGTGGCCTGGGGCCTCCTCTCGGCTGCTGGTGGACTCCTGACGGGGCTATGGGGAACCGTGCCTAGCGGGGCGCCCGCCGAACACCGACCATACGAGAACGCCAACCATCAGCGCCCAGCCGGTCAGCAAAGCGGTGGCGAGGACGTCCACTAGACAGCCTCCTCCCGAGCCCGGTCCATGCTCGCTCGGCCGATCACCCGCCGCACCGCCTCTGGCGTCCAGGCGGTCCCGCCCCGCGGCGTCCGATAGCCGTTGTCCTGGAGCCATCGTGCGGCGGCCCGAAGCCCGCCCTGGGCATCGACCGCGGCCTTGACGGTTTCGACCATGTCGGCGGCGAAGCTGTCGGCCCTCGCCTTGCGGGCCTCGGTGGCCAACCGATGGTCCACCTTGGGGCCACCGCGGTATCCACCGAGGCGCTTGCCGCGGGCCTTCGCAGCCTGGAGGGCGGCCGACGTGCGCTCGGCGATCAAGCCCCGCTCCAACTCGGCGACGGTCGCAAACTGCTGAAGCATGAACCGGCCGGCGGCCCCGGTCGGCAATTCCGGAAGCTCGGCGAACCGGACATCCACGCCCTGGTCCAGGATGTTCATGAACAGGGCGACGTCGCGGGCCAGCCGGTCGATCTTGGCGACCACAAGGGGCAGCCCGCGGCGCCGCGCTTCGCCAATGGCCTTGTGAAGCTCCGGCCGGTTCGGGTTGCGTCCGCTCTCGACCTCGACGAACTCCGCGACGGGTGGGAAGTCATCCCCGAGGAACACTCGGACCTTGGCCCGCTGTGCGTCGAGCCCCAGGCCGCTACGGCCCTGCTGGTCCGTCGAGACCCGGTAGTAGGCGATGGCCTTCATAGCGCCTGTCTCTCTGCCGTGTACGTTCGTTGTCGGTAATGATACGGCTATGCCTTCGCCTCTTTCAAGTAGCCTGGGCGAAAGATGCCCGACGTGTCGGAACCGAGATCCACGCGAAACGAGCCGGTGGACACGAACGTCACGGTCAAGAACGCCTCCCGGAAGCGGGCCATGTACACCCCGCCACTTCCGTCAGGTATGTGTGCCCAAGTGTACGCAAACTGCCTGGACACCTCCTTCTTTCCCTGACGGAGGGTCGCGACGGGACCGATGATCTCCCGAAGCTTGGCTGGAATCTCATCGGTGAAAGCTTGATAGTTAGTGAACCATCGAACAGCGATGGTGCCCGCTGCCGGCAGGATCACACCGGTCTTTTCGTAGTGCAGCGCTTGCCCGAGCTTTGCACCGAACCGGAACATGGCCGAGTTGATCAGGTCTCCATTCGCGTTGAGTGGATTCGCGTTCACTGGCAATTGCCCGGACCGAGCTTGAAACTTCCTGATCTGCTCCGGTGTCGGCTGCATCTGCACGAGGAGATCCGGGAGGCGTTGCGCCACCTTGGCAAAGAGTCCTGCGACCTCGGTTTCCTCCTCCACCGTCTCAGGGTCCGGGTACATGCGGCTGAACACGCTAACCGCAAGCTCATCGTCCCGGCTGCCCTGATTGCAGCCTGGGCACGCTGAGAATTCCAGCCCAGCCGGCCGATCCCGAAGAGCGAAGATCGTCCTGGGCGGCATGTGGTCGACCTGCTCAGCCTTGGCTGTGCCGCCGCAGTAGATGCACATCGGCTGATTCTGGAGCGTCCGCTCGCGAAGTCTTCCTCTGTGTTGTCCGTTGTTCACCGGCTGCCTCCCATCGTCCCGGCGGAAGGTTATACGACGTTGTTGCCCGCCGTCGTCCCTGTCGCGCAGCACCGGAGGCCAGCGACTCTGGAGGGCATCCCCCGGTCTTCCGAGATGCCCCGAGGCGACCCCCACCGCCCCCGCCGGGGACCGGGGGAAGCCACGAGGCCAGCGCGCGGGTAATCCCGTTCACGAAACTCCGGGCAAAGTTTAGAGGCCGCCATGCCAGCGCCCCGACCGCTCGTGGGACGCCGGGCAGACCACCCGGGCAATGGAGCTAGAGGGCGACGAGTTCGGCGAGTTTGGCCGCGACCTCTGCCATCGAATTTTCTGCAGTACTTAGGCCGCTCCGCGAGCCCAGCAGGGGGCTGACGTCGCGTAGAGCTTCATACGTCGTGTCGTGCAGAATGGGGACGAGCAGGTCACGCACAAGCAGCGCCGAAAGTTCCTTGTCGGCGATGCCCTCTGCTTTGAGGCGACGCAGCAGCGCAGGGGTCACCAGCACGATTCCGACTCTCGACCTCGCCAGTCCTCTGTCGATTTCACGAAGCAACGGCGCGCCGAGGACCACATCCTTCTCGCTGAACCAGACCGAGACACGGCGTGTCTCAAGGAGATCGTGCAGTTCCTTAGCGGCCCCTGCCCGGTCGTCCCACGCATGGCAGAGAAAGACGTCCCGAAGGTCAGGCTGGGGCGCTCGCTTCTCGACACTGTCGCGGAACGGCGTGAGTGCCCGCACCTCGGCAAGCGTGTACGTGACGGTCGAACCGGCTCGCGACCATCTCGGCCTTCCGTTGCTGCTGGAGCCGCCGACGCTGCTCCGGCCGCCCCCGCTGCTTCCCGGCGCGGGGTAGGAAGGCGACGAGTGCGACCCGAAGCCCCTGTAGCCGCCATAGCCGCCACTGCATGCAGGGCATTCCGCTCGACCGCTCGCTGTGCGATGGCCTCTAACCGGTGCTGTGCATCTAGCCATTTCGTCCCCCTCGCGCATCATCGCCTCAAACGCGAGCGAGGACGCCGCTTTTCTACCGAGAGGTTACATGGTGTGTCGCCCGTGGGGAACCTTGATGCGATGCCGCTTCCGCCTGCACCGCCGCTCGTGCTATCTGTACCGACATGGCACATGTCAATTTCGGTACAGATCAGGTTATTTTACGATTTAATATCAGCTAGTTAGCTGGTTTGGCTGAGGGTCCCGCTCCCTCCGCCAAGATTCACGGTATAAAACGTTGATTTAATTGAGTGTTCGACCTGGGCGATCAGATCGGGCCCTCAATCGGTCCCTCACCGAATGGCGGTAAGTGTCAGCGCGTAGCGGCCGCTGCGGGATCCTGCGCAGTTGGAGCGCTTTCTCCTACTCCAGGCCATTGTCCGCTAGCACGTCCTTGGCGACGACACGGATCCGTCGATCCGTGTCGTCGGGTTGCCCCTTGCAGGTAGTCGTAGCAGTCGGCGCTGGGGTCGCTCCGGCGGCCGGTCGGCCATCGATCAGAGGCGCGCCTGCCAGCACCACATACATTGCGCCGGTCAGAATACATTGCGCCGGTCAGAACACGGGTCGGGCCGCCTCGGCGCGGACCTCGTGCAACGGCCGGCCGTCCCGCTCAAAAGCAGTGATGTTGGCGATCGTGGTCTCCGCGATCGCCGTCAGCGCCTCCTCGGTGAAGAACCCCTGATGACCGGTGATCAGGACGTTCGGGAAGGTGAGCAGTCGGGCGAAGACATCGTCCGGGATGACCTGGTCGGACAGATCCTCGAAAAACAGGTCGGCTTCCTCTTCGTAGACGTCGAGGCCGAGGCTGCCAATGGTACCGTCCTTCAGGCTGCGGATTACTGCCTGGGTATCGATGACGGCACCGCGGCTCGTGTTGATGAGCATGGCGCCGCGTTTCATGTGGGACAGTGCGACGTCGTCGATGAGGTGATGGGTCGCAGGGGTCAACGGACAGTGCAGAGTGACGATATCGCTCAGCCGCAGCACCTGGTCGAGCGGCAGGTAGCGAACGCCGAGCGCCTCGCACGCGGGATTGGGGACCGGATCGGCGGCGATCAGCCGGCAGCCGAACCCGGCCATTATTCGAGCTACTGTTTGGCCGATCAGTCCGGTGCCGACGATCCCCATCGTTTTGTCGACGAGATCGAAGCCGAGCAGGCCGTCGAGCGCGAAGTTGCCCTCGCGCACGCGATTGAAGGCGCGGTGTGTCTTGCGGTTCAGGGTGAGGATGAGCGCGACGGTATGCTCAGCCACGGCGTGGGGCGAGTAGGCCGGCACACGGGCCACGACCAGCCCCGCCGCTTTCGACGCTTCCAGGTCGACGTGATTGAATCCGGCCGAGCGCAGTGCGATCAGCCGCACGCCATCGCCGGCTAGCCGGGCGATGACGTCGACATCGATCTCGTCGTTCACGAACGCGCACACGGCGTCGCTGCCACCCGCAAGCAAGGCGGTCTCGGCGGACAGACGCGCCTCCAGGAACGACAGCCGGTGCTTGTCTTGGACATTTGCCGCTTGCAGAAAGCGACGGTCATGCGGCTTGGCGCTGAACACGGCCACGTTCATGGGAAGCCTCCCTTGACGTCTCCAAACATCGCATGCGCCGAGACGTTCCGCGTCGGCATCTGCCGTTCGAATGCGGACCTCGCCCGACGCACCCGGTGGCAGCCTCCGAAGCACCGATACTCGGTGAGGTCGGCGGACGGCCTGATCACCGGGAGGACCGGCATCAGGGCGCGGTAGGCCCAGGCACCGCGGACCTCGATGTCCAGCCACTCGCTGAACAGAGTATAGCCGAGGCCGATGGCGCCGGCGGCCACCGCCACTCGCCGATAGCCGCGGTCGGCCCACCGGCGGTCTCCGGACAGCAACAGGGCGCCCGCCAGCGCGCCCAGCACGTCGCCGCTGCTGCAGTGCAGCACAGCGAACACGATCGCGCCGGGCGTGCCGGTTTCCCAGAGTGTGTGGAGCGGCATGCGCGCGATCTCTTAGGCGAGGCTGCCCAGGGCCATGGCGGCCGGATACCGCCGCAGCCATGCACCGCCGCCGTCACGCTAATCCAGGATCTGCCGGACCAAACCCGGATAGCGGTTGAAGGCGAGCTTCTGGACCAGCGAGCCGTCGACCGTCACGATCTCGGCGAGGACGCTGCCGTCGGCCGCGGCGGTGATCTGTCCAAGCTTCAGGCGCGGGTTGCCGTGATCCGCCAACTGCCGCTCCAGGAGTGTGCGGACACGCGCCGGCGTCATCTCCTCCGGAGTGCCGTGCGGGAGGCCGTAGAGCATCGCCGGAGAACCCGCCATGCCCGCCATGCCGGACCCCGCCGATGCGCCCGCCATCATTGGGCACGTCATGGCGCCGGCCTTTGGCATCGGGCCCTGCCCCATCATGCCGGGCATGCCGTCCTGGGCCATCCCTCGCTGGGCCATCATGCGCTGCATCATCTGCATCATCTCGGGCGTCATCATCGTCATCATGCCCGGGCCGCCCATCGGCTGGCCCGGTGCAGCGGCGCCGGCGGCCTGCGGCGTCGCGACACCGAGCTTGTCGAGCGTCGCCTTGTCCGGCTCGCCGGTGACCGGCAGGTGGTGCTGCGACTGATACTGGCGGATCGCCTCCCGAGTACCGTCGCTGAGAACGCCGTCGGTCTCCACCGTGATGCCCTGGCTCTTCAAGGCCTGCTGAACAGCCTTAACGGTGGCCTCGGGCACGGAGGTGGAGGCCGAAGACGCGATGGCTTGGGCGAGGGCGGGGCCGCCCGTCGCGATGCCTGCCAGCGCGATCGACGTGGACAGGATCACCGCGGCGAAGCCCAGCTTTCTGAGGATCGGATTCATGGTCGTTGCTCCTTATTGATTTCGTATCCGTCGTTGGCTCGCAGGGCTGCGCCCGTCGTCGGGCCGTAAGCTTTCTTCAGGATCACCCCGATGCCGCCCGCGCACGGAAAGACATTCGACATCTTGATATAAGTGTAGGCGCTGAACGCAGTCACAATAGCGCCAACGACGAAAGAGAGCGGGAAGAGCGGCCCTGCCAACTCGACGATCTGGCCAATCGGCGCGAAGATGCCCTCGCTGAACATCACGCCGGTGCCCATGGGCCACCGCGCCTGGCAGGATTATGCGTTCTTCTCGTAATCGTTCGTCATGGATTTTTCCTTTTCAGGCTTTTGGCGCATCGCCACCCAGAGCAGTGGCAACCCCGTCACAAGCCCGAGGCCAAGCACTGCCCATGTCGCCCGGCCAAGGTCTCCGCTGATCGCCTCGCCGCCGAAATGGGCGAGCAGGAAGCTCGCCGGAACGATGCCGGCCAGTGTCGCAAGCGCGAATCGCCAAGCGTGCAGTCGGCTGAGCCCCGCGGCGTAGCTGATCATGTCGAAAGACACGAAGGGCATCAGGCGGCTTGCGAAGACCGTCGCCGTCAATGCGGTCTGCGATCCGAGCAGCCCGGCATCCACTCGGTCGCCGAACACCCGCCGCAAGACATCATGCCCCAGAACCCGTGCCAAGCCGAACGCGATCAGCGCCCCAAGCTCGGCGCCGATCACGACCTGCACGGTACCCCAGAGATGCCCGTAGGCCGCCCCGGCGGCCAGCGCGATGGGCGCGCTCGGGATCGGGCTGGCCACGACCGCGACGGTCATGAGAGTGACGATCAGAACCGGCCCCCAGAGGCCAGCGCGCGCGACCAGCAGCTCCAGACGCTCACCGTCCATCAGTCCGCGTGCCTCGGTGAACGCCGAAGGCGCGAACAACCAGAAGCCGAGCAGGACGATCCCGAGAAACGCCAGCCCCGTGAGAATGGCGGCGCGCAGGCTCATTTCAGATCGCCTCGACGGCCTTTGCCAGAAGGTCGCGGACCTCGCCCGCGACGGCCGTCAGCTCGGCGTTCTCGATCGCCTGCATCGACGCCACCGGGTCGACCGCACTGACCTCAACGCCGCCCTCGACTTCGCGCAGGATGACGTTGCAGGGCAGCATCGCACCAACCCGAGGCTCGATCCCGATCGCCTGATGCGCCATATTGGGGTTGCAGGCGCCGAGGATGCGATAGGCCGACATCTCGACATCGAGTTTCTTTTTCATCGTCGCCTTGACGTCGATCTCGGTCAGGACGCCGAAGCCATGGTCCGCCAGCGCTTTACGCGCGCGAGCGTCGATGTCGTCGATACCTGCGTCGGACATCATTCGATCGATTGTATAAGCCATTGAGAATCCCTATCTTTCATTTCCGAAGATATTTGATCAGCGCTGCTATGGCCAAAACCACAAGCACGAGGATCAGCAGCCCGAAGAGCCAGCCAAAGCCCATTCCGAAACCCATTCCGGGGCCCATTTCGTTCCAGTTCATTGTCCAATTCTCCCGTTTTTCTGCTGCAGGGTACGCCTTGCGATAGGCCTTTGCGACAACATGGGGCAGGACAGCGGGCGCAACCGGGCTCGCCGGATAGCGGCCGGCGCCGCGTACAGGTGGTCATGTTGCGCTATTCCCTCGACGAGGCGGTTCAGGTTCTGGAGGCTGGCGAACACGATGACGACGCGGTCACCCATCATCCCGGCGCCTACGAATTCCGGCGCGCCGCGAGCGGGCACGCTCACCTCGCTGCCACGCCGGGCTTCGCCATCGGTCCGGACGTCGCTCGCGACTTCGTGATGGAGCTGCGCGAGTTGAACGTGCGTCCGCACTTGGCCCGGAACACCAGCGGTCGGCGATCGACCGGCGCACCACCCGGTATCCCGGATACGGCGTAAGCCAGCGCATCCGCAAGCGGATCGAGGAGGCGTTCGGCTGGATCAAGACGGTCGCCAGGCTGCGCCAGACTCGGCTCCGTGGGTTGGCACGGGTCGACCTGGCCTTCACCTTCGCGGCGGCCGCCTACAACCTGGTACGGCTGCCCAAGCTGCTGGCGGAGACACCACTATGACAACGCAACCTGAGCTTCACTCCGAAATCACATGCCCGCGTTGCGGACATCGTAGAATCGAAGAGATGCCAACCAACGCTTGCCAATTCTTCTATGAATGCGAGGGGTGCGGCACCCTGCTGCGTCCGAAAGCAGGCGACTGCTGCGTTTTCTGCACCTATGGCTCGATGCCGTGCCCACCAATTCAACTTAAATCCCGGCAGAGCCCAGGCGACTGCTGTCGGAATTGAGCGACTTCTTCAACAGCCTGCTAATCTAAGGTCGAGCCGTTCGCCGCCAAGTTGACCATCGCCGGGCCGGGGCTTCCCATCAGCGCAGCGCCACCGTCAGCAGCACGAGCGTGTTCTGGAGCATTCGGGCTTTCGCGCATCATGCCGGAGCCGCCGCGACGGCGTCGACCGCCGCGGCGACACCGCCGTGTCGGGCGCCTTCTACCCCCCGAGCTTGTCCTGGGTCCGGGTCGCGAAGTCGCCGGCGTCGTGGCGCTCGTGGAGCTGCTCCTCCGGCGGGCCCGACACCCGGTTGACCATCCGGCCGCGCTTCACCGCCGGACGGGCGGCGATGTCCTTCTGCCAGCGCACCACGTTGGTGTAGGTGTGGGCTTCCAGGAAGGTGGCGGAATCGTTGTAGATGCCGCCGGTCACCAGAGTGCCGTACCACGGCCAGATCGCCATGTCGGCGATCGAGTACTCGTCGCCGGCCATGTAGCGGTTGTCGGCCAGGTGCCGGTTCAGAACGTCCAGCTGGCGCTTGGTCTCCATGGCGAAGCGGTCGATGGCGTACTCGATCTTGAACGGCGCGTAGGCGTAGAAATGCCCGAAGCCGCCGCCGAGATAGGGCGCGCTGCCCATCTGCCAGAACAGCCAGTTCAGGCTCTCGGTGCGCCGGGCCGGATCGGCCGGCAGGAACGCCCCGAACTTCTCGGCGAGGTACAGCAGGATCGCGCCGGACTCGAACACCCGGGTCGGCGGGTTCGTCGAGTGGTCCATCAAGGCCGGGATCTTGGAGTTCGGGTTGACCCCGACGAAGCCGCTGCCGAACTGGTCGCCGTCGCCGATGCGGATCAGCCAGGCATCGTACTCGGCGCCCTTGTGCCCGAGCGCCAGCAGTTCCTCGAGCATGACCGTGACCTTCACGCCGTTCGGCGTCGCCAGCGAGTAGAGCTGCAGCGGGTGCTTGCCGACCGGCAATTCCTTCTCGTGGGTCGGCCCGGCGATCGGGCGGTTGATGTTGGCGAACCTGCCGCCGTTCTCCTTGTCCCAGGTCCAGACGCTGGGGGGGGTGTAGCCAGAGGCGTCGTTCATGTCGCGGTTCCGTTCTCTGTTGCACAGCCTCGCGGAGGCTGTCGGTTGACTCGGATCGTCGGCCGGCCGCGGTTCCCGGCAAGGCGGTCGCGGCGCGTCGAAGCGCGCAGCCCGCCCGGGCCGGCCGATGGCGGCCAGACACAAGTATGGAGCCTGTTTCCCGCAACAAGCGCTGCGATCGGTTCCACGGCGGCACTGAACCTATCGGGAAAATCCGCCTCGCCACACCCTGGAAGCGGGCGCGCCCGGTTTCCGCCGTTTCGCCGGACGATCGCGGCGCCCAACGTCCACCCGCGCCGCCGCCGGCATTGACGGGCGCCACCGGCGGGCGCGATCCTTGCATGGCGAGCGACGTAGCCGTTCCCCTTCGCCTCTCCGGCGATCTGGAGAGAGTCCTTCCACGATGAGCTGGTCACGATGAGCTGGATCGAGATGCAGCCCGCGTCCGTCGTCGCGCTCGCCGACGCCGGCACGCTGTTCAAGTCGAAGGCCGGGGCGGCGCTGTACCAGGGCTACCTGCGGCTGCTGGCGGCGGCGGGCGGTGCGATCCCGGCCAAGAACGCCCTCGACCTGTCGGGCTTCGCCGGAATGCTGGCGGACGCCGCGCTGTGCGCGATCAGCGAGCCGGACCGCTGCGAGTACCGGATCACCGGCGAGCGGCTGAAGGAGCGGATCGGCTTCAACCCGACCGGCACCAACTACTACGACCTGGTGCCGGAGATTCGCCGGCCCTACGCGATCCGGGCGATGCGCATGGTGGTGGCGGTGCCGTCGGCGTTCCGCGCCGAGATCGAGCAGACCTATTCATCCGGCGAGGTGATGACCACCGAGGCGGTCGGCTTCCCGCTGCGCTCGGAAGAGCCCGGCGTCGACGGCTTCATCCTGTTCTCGGACCAGGCCCTCAGCCGGCGCGCCGGGGCACCGGCGACGCCGCCGCGGCTGCTCGGCGCCAACGTGATGCGGCGCGACCTGATCGACCTCGGCTTCGGCGTCGACACCACGTTCCGCGACCTCGTCCACGACACCGCCGACCGCGAGGGCGGCTGAGCGGTCAGGAGGCCGTGTCGGAACCACCGGTGGGGCCGCCACGCGGCAGCGCGCCCCCGACGACCGGGGTCTGCTCGGAGAACACCAGGATCTGGGTCACCGGCCCGCCCGGCGCGCCGATCGGCACGAACACGCTGACGTCCTGCACGGGATAGCGCGACCGCGTCACCACGAGCTCGAAGTCGGCGAGCGGTCGGCGCGACCGGAACACCGCGAGGTAGTTGGCCCGCACCCGCGCCGCCGAGCCGCCGAAGAAGCCGTTCTCGACCAGGCGGCCGGTCGGGTCGTGGTCGCGCAGGCCGGCCTCGCTGGTGCCGACGACACGGTACACGAACTCCACACGGTGGTCGGCGACGTCGTCGCGCTCGACCGGGCGCCCCTCGACCCGCACGTCGACCAGTTGGATCCCCGGCAGCAGACGCGGGATCCGCATCGGATCGAAGGCCGACCGCTCGAGCAGCTCAGCGTCGCCCTTGGCGGCCCGCCAGTATTCGACGAATTCCCGTCCGGCGTCGCTGAGATCCGCCAGGAAACCGGGCCATGCGACGGTTCGATCCATGCCTCGCCCCACACGCGGCGGGCGCCGGATGCGCTCCGGCGGGCACCGCCCAATCGACCAGACCAGTCAATACCAAGGCGGCTGCCGCCACCGACACCATTCTCCCAAGCAGTCTAGCGCGTCGGCGTCGACAGCGGCAGGGCCGTCGTCCCGGCCACGGAAACGTTACCGGCCCTCGACTTCCGGGCGGGGTTTCCCACATCCTGCCGAGGGCGGCGGCGACAGCACCGCGTCCCACGGCCTGGAGGCGCCCATGTTCCGATGGCTGTTTGGAGGCAAGACCATGACCCCGACGTCATTCCCCGACCCCGACATCGACCTGCCCGCCGAGGGTGGCGGCGAGCGTACCGCGGTGCTCGCCGGCGGCTGCTTCTGGTGCACCGAGGCGGTGTTCAAGGAGCTTGCGGGCGTGCGCGGCGTGCGGCCCGGCTACGCCGGCGGCACGCCCGAGACCGCCGACTATCGCAGCGTGTGCAGCGGCACCACCGGCCACGCCGAGGCGATCGCGGTCACCTACGACCCGGCGGCGATCACCTACGGCCAGCTTCTGAAGGTGTTCTTCTCGGTCGCCCACGACCCGACCCAGCGCAACCGCCAGGGCAACGACCGCGGCCCGCAGTACCGCTCGGCGGTGTTCGTCGCCGACGCGGACGAGAAGCGGGTGGTCGAAGCCTACATCGCCCAGCTCGACGCCGCCGGGGTCTACCCCGAGGCGATCGTAACCACCGTCGAGCCGCTCGACGCGTTCCACGAGGCCGAGGAGTACCACTTCGACTACGCCGCACGGAACCCGGCGCAGCCCTACGTCGCCCACGTCTCGGCTCCGAAGGTGGCGAAGCTGCGCCGCACCTACCCCGAGCGGCTCAGGACGGCGAAGGCCGACGCCTGAGGAATACGGCCGGACCCGGACGACGCCCGGCTCACCCCGGGGGCGAGCGCGCCGCTCTCGGCCGCGGGCATTGCAGGGGCCGGGGAAAAATCCCATTTTCCGACCAAGCTACCCGATCACGGAGACCGCGATGACCGCCACCCGGCCCGAGAGATCCGCCGCCGGCTACGACCTGACGCCGCCCAGCGCGGAGCAGCTGAAACGCCTGGCCGCCAGCCTGACGGCCGAGGAGGCGCGGGTGCTGCTGAAGCACGGCACCGAGCGGCCGTTCTGCGGCACCCTGCTCGACAACAAGAAGACCGGCACCTATGTCTGCCGGCTGTGCGGCCTGCCGCTGTTCTCGTCCAAGCACAAATTCGACTCCGGCACCGGCTGGCCGAGCTTCTTCTCGACCTTCGACCGCGCCCACGTGACCGACGTGCGCGACAGCAGTTACGGCATGGTCCGGATCGAGAACCGCTGCGCGCGCTGCGACGGCCACCTCGGGCATGTGTTCCCCGACGGCCCGCCGCCGAGCGGGGCGCGGTACTGCCTGAACTCGGCTTCGATGGCGTTCGTCGAGGCCGGAACGCCGCTGCCCGACCCGCTCGAGCGCGGCGACCCGACGGGGCACTGACTGCCCGATCCCCGGAACCCGGGTGCGGCGGGGACGTTGCCCGCTGGACCCCGTTCCATCCCGCATCCGGGAGCCCGTCATGCCGACCCCGACGATCCTGCACCGCTTGGTCCCGCGCGCCCCGTTGGTGGCGGCGGTCCTGGCCCTGTCAGCCGGGCTGGCGGCCTGCGCCGAGGCGCCGGTGACCGGCCGCCAGCAACTGATCCTGCTGCCCGAGGGCCAGGCCAACCAGATGGGCCTCGAGGCCTACCAGCAGATCAAGGCCGAGACCCCGACGTCCTCGGACCCGCAATACACCGGGCCGGTCCAGGAGATCGGCCAGCGGATCGTCGCGGTCAGCGGCCAGCCGGACCTGGCCTGGGAGTTCACGGTGTTCGAGAACGACGAGCCGAACGCCTTCGCACTGCCTGGCGGCAAGGTCGGGGTGAACACAGGGCTGTTCAAGGTGGCCAAGACCAAGGACCAGCTCGCCGCCGTGATGGCCCACGAGGTCGGTCACGCGATCGCCCGGCACAGCGCCGAGCGGGTGTCCCGTCAGGTGCTGGTGCAGGCCGGCCAGCAGGCGGTCGGGGCGCAGTATCCGGGCATGGCCGAGGTGCTTGCCCAGGCCTCGACCCTGGGCTTGATCCTGCCGTTCACCCGCCAGCAGGAGGCCGAGGCCGACCACATCGGACTGATGATGATGGCGCGCGCCGGCTACGATCCGCGCGCCGCCATCGACCTGTGGCGCAACTTCGAGGCTGCCGGCGGGCCGCGTCCGCCGGAGTTCCTGTCGACCCACCCGGCGCCCGGCTCGCGCATCGACTCGCTCAACGCGATCATGCCGGAGGCGCTGGCCGAGTACGAGCGCAGCCCCTACCGGCAGGGTTGATCCGACCGGGCCCCCTCGGGAACAATCGCTCGCGCCGGCCGCGTTAGGGCGCCGTTAACCGTGATCCGCTACGACCATCCGACTCGCGGGTTCCGGACGGAGACGGCGAAATGACCAGCAGCGATTCGGCCCTGCCAGCCGACACGATCGAAGCCATCGAGATGGCGCCGTTGCTGCCGGCTGCCGATTGTCCGCGGCCGGACGGTCGCGCGCTGCTGGATTGGTGGCTGGCGCAGCCGCGCGGCGGCGCCGCGGCTTCCCCGGACTGGCTGGCGCTCGACCCGGTGTCGCTGCTGAAGTGGATGGGCTGGATCTGCCTGTACGACGTGATAGACGGCGGCCGCGACGTCCGCTACAGGCTGGTCGGCACCCGCATCACCGAGCAGGCCGGGGTCGATCTGACCGGCCGCCTGGTGTCGGAGGGCGTCTACGCCTCGACGCCGGCGGTGCTGCTGGAGCACTTCCGCCGCCTTGACCGGGCTCCCGCCCCGACCTGGACCAAACGGGTCATGGAGACGCGGAACGGCTTCATCATCACCCACGACCGGATCTGGCTGCCGTTCACCCGGGGTGGCGGCCCGGTCGTGATGTGGCTGCTGTACCTGTGCCAGCTGGACGCTGCGGCCGACCGTCTGGATGTCGCGCGGCTCGCCGGCCCGGAATACCGGCATCGCGACCGCGATCTGGCGCCGGTGACCCTGAACCCGCCCGACCAGCTGCGGAGGTAGGCGGCGGCGTGCGGGCTCGGCCATCCCGCGGACCGCGCAGGTCCTCGCCCACGTGCCCGGTCACCTGACGCTCGCCACCGTGAGCGGCGACCAACCCCGGCGGCAAGCCGGACGGCGCCGGCGCGTTCTCCCTGGCGTGTTCTCCCCGGCGTGTTCTCGAACGAACGCGAGGCGCTCGAGTGGCTGCTGGGCTTGGACACTATTTTTCGTTAACGAAACAATCATCCGGTTGTCACATCGGTGTCGCGCGCGGCAAGCTATCAGCCGCTGCCGGACCGCGGCGCCGCGCCCTTGGGGGGCAGGCCCGCCCTCCGCCACCGTCCGTCACTCAACGAGGGTCACGATCATGACGAAGATCACCCGCCGTACCGTCCTCCGGGGCTCGGCCGCCGTCGCCGCTTCGGCGCTGGCCGCTCCGGTGGTGCTGCGCGCCCACGACGCGCTCGCCTCATCCGGCACGGTCAACGTGTTCGCCTGGGGCGACTACGTTCAGCCGAACATGGTCGAGAAGTTCCAGAAGGACTCCGGCATCACCATCAACCTGTCGACCTACGGTTCCAACGACGAGGCCGTCCAGAAGCTCAAGGCCGCCGGCGGCAAGGGCTTCGACGTGATCTTCCCGTCGGTCACCAACGGCCCGCAATACTACCCGGACAACCTCCTGCAGCCGCTCGACGAGAGCAAGGTCAAGATGGAGCGGATCATCCCCTCGATGGTCCGCGATTCCGTCCAGCTCGGTGCAACCAGCCGCGGCAAGCGCATGCTGCTGCCGTTCAACTGGGGAACCGAGGCGATGACCTTCGATTCCAGCGTGTTCAATCTCGGCGACGACGATATCTCGTTCGGCACAATGTGGACCCCGGAAGCCAAGGGCAAGGCGGCGTTCCGCCAGAAGTCGGTGCTGGTCGGCACCGCCATCTACCTCGACGCCACCGGCGAGGTGAAGTCGAACCGCGCCCTCGACCTCTACAAGTCCGAGGAGGACATGCGCCGGGTGTTCGACGGAGTCACCAAGTACATCGTCGAGCGCAAGCAGAACATCGCCGCGTTCTGGAACAACGCGACCGAGGCCACTAACGCCTTCAAGCAGGCGGGTGCCGCGATCGGCCAGACCTGGGATACCACCGGCCTCCTGCTGAACCGCGAGGATGCCAAGTGGAAGTACCGGATGCCCAAGGAAGGCGGCATCACCTGGATGGACTCGATCGGCGTTCCGTCGGGTGCCGCCAACGTCGAGCAGGCCTACGCCTTCATCAACGCCATGTTCGAGCCGACGATGGGCGGCATGATGTCGGCGAACACCGGCTACAACTCGGCGGCGGTCGGTGCCGCGGCTCACGCCGGCGAGAACTACGCCAAGCAGTTCAACGAGGTCTATGACGAGAAGACCCTGGCGAACTTGTGGTGGTGGCAGGCCGACACGCCCTGGTTCAACAACGTGCGCGACCAGTACGTCGACCGCATCACCAACGCCTGACCGGGCGGCCGGACGGGCGGCGGCGACTCCGCCGCCCGTCCGGCGCCTTCACGCGACACGGCACGGGCGGGGGACCGAGGACCATGGACGGCAACGACGTGGCGCTCACCGGCGTGTCGATGCGCTTCGGCGACTTCACCGCCGTGCACCCGACCGATCTGACGATCGGCCCCGGCGAGTTCTTTTCGATCCTCGGCCCGTCGGGCTGCGGCAAGACCACCATCCTGCGGATGATCTCGGGGTTTCTCGACCCCAGTTCCGGCGACATCGCCATCGGCGGCCGCTCGATGGCCGGGATCGGCCCGAACCGCCGGCCAACCGCGCTGATCTTCCAGAACCTCGCGCTGTTCCCGCTGATGACGGTCTGGGAGAACGTCGCCTTCGGGCTGGAGGCGCGCGGGGTCGCGCTCGCCGAGCGCAAGCGCCGCGCCGACGAACTGCTGGCGCTCGTGGCGCTCGACGGCCAGGGCGGCAAGAAGCCGACGGAGCTGTCCGGCGGGCAGCGCCAACGCGTGGCGGTGGCGCGGGCGCTCGCCGTCGAGCCCGCCGTGCTGTTGCTCGACGAGCCGCTGTCGGCGCTCGACCTCAAGCTGCGCCAGCACATGCGCGCCGAGCTCAAGGACATCCAGCGCCGCACCGGCGTGACCTTCATCTACATCACCCACGACCAGGGCGAGGCCCTGACCATGTCGGATCGGATCGCGGTGATGAACGCCGGCCGGGTCGAGCAGGTCGGCACCGGCGACGACATCTACGACACCCCGGCGAGCCCGTTCGTGGCGACCTTCGTCGGCGAGCAGAACATGTTCCAGGGGCGGGTCGCGTCGGTCTCCGGCGGCACCGCCGTCGTCGACACCCCGCTCGGGCCGCTGCATGGAGTTGCCCGCGGTGGCCTCGCCGCCGGCGACCAGGCGCTCGTGTTCGTCCGTCCGGAGCGGGTCGGTCTGGTCGAGGCCGACGACGGCGAGGCCGTCAACCGAGTCGATGCCGAGGTCGAGCGCCGCGACCTCGAGGGCTCGTTCGTCAACCTGTTCCTGCGCGCCGGCGAGCAGCGGATTTCCGTGCACCTGACCAACGCCGGCACCGGGCGCGATGTCGTCTCCGGCCGTCGGCGGATCGGCTTCCGGCCGACCGACGCCGTCGTCATGGGGGTCGGGGAGGTGGCGCGTGAATGAGCTGGTCCGCACCTACGGACGCGGCCTGACCTCGGTCTTCGTGCTGCTGACGGCGGCCTGGGTGCTGGGCCTGATCGTGGTGCCGCAACTCCGGATGATCGAGCGCGCCTTCATCGTCGACCAGCGCGGCGACGAGGCGGCCCTGGTGGCGACCGAGATCGAGCGTGCCTACGCGCGGGTCTTCGCGATCGACCAGGACCTGCTGCGCGCCGCCGACGGGGCGGCCGCGCCCCCGGCGCCGTCGCCGTTCACGCCCTCGCCGACGGCACCTTCCCCCTTCGCGCCGTCGCCCTCGGCGGGCGGCTCGGCGGGCGGCAGCGGCGATCCCGGCCGGATCGCCGGGCTTGAGGCGGAAAAGGCCGAGGCCAGGGCGCGCATCGTCGAGCTGGAGGCCCGCGAGGCCGAGATCCAGGCCGCCGACCGCACCACCTACGCGCTCGGCAACTTCACCGGCATGAGCCGGATCCACGCCTGGATTTTCGTGTCGACGCTGTTCTACGCGCTCTGCGTGACCGTGCTGTCGTTCCTGGCCTGCTACCCGGTGGCCTACGCGGTGGCGACGGCGCGCCGCGGCGAGCGGGTGGCGCTCCTGATGCTCGGCCTGGTGATCCCGTACGCCATCAACGAGCTGCTGCGGATCTTCTCGTGGGTGATGATCCTGGAGAAGCAGGGCATCCTGAACGGCGTGCTGGACGCGCTCGGCCTGATCGACATGGCGGCCGGCGAGGGCGTGCGCTTCGTCGCCTCGAACGGCGCCGTCTTCGTGGTGATGGTGTACGCCTACATCCTGTTCATGGTGTTCCCGATCTACAACACCATCGAGACCCTGGACCGCAACCAGATCGAGGCGGCGCGCGACCTCGGCGCCTCGGCCTGGCGGATCCACTGGCGGGTGGTGCTGCCGCACGCCAAGCCGGGGATAGCGGTCGGCGCGGTGATGACGTTCATGCTGTCGGCCGGCTCGATCGCCGCCCCCGAGATCGTCGGCCGCGGCCTGCACCCGGACTGGTTCAGCCAGGTGATTTACCGGCGCTTCTTCGAATCCTCGAACTGGAACCAGGGCTCGGCCTACGCGCTGGTCCTGCTGGTCGCCTGCGTGGTGTTCGTGCTGGTGGTCATGAAGCTGTTCCGGGTCGGCATCCGGGACATCGCGAAATGACCGCCACCACCCCCTCGACCGGCCGGGACTGGAGCGACACCGTCCTCAACGCTTATCTCGCGCTGTTTTACGCCTATCTGTTCCTGCCGCTGATGCTGATGGTGGCGGCGGCGTTCAACGCCTCGCCGACGCCGTCGGTGACCGACTGGCAGGGCTTCACGCTGGACTGGTTCCGCCGGCTGCCGCAGGACCAGCGCTTCGTGCAGGGGCTCGTGCACTCGCTGATCATCGCCGGCGGGGTGATCGTCATCGCCCTGCCGCTCGGCCTGTCGGGGGCGCTGGTGCTGACCCGGCTGCAGTCGCGCGCGACCACCTCGCTGTACACCATCTTGGTGTCGCCGATCCTGACCCCCGGCATCGTGCTCGGCGTCACCACCATGATCTTCTGGCGCGACAGCTTCGGCGTCGAGGCCGGGCTGTTCACCGCCGCGGTCGCCCAGGCCAGCTTCATCGCCTCCTACTGCATGCTGATGTTCATGGCGCGCCTGCAACGCCAGGATCGGGCCTTGGAGGAGGCGGCACTCGACCTCGGTGCCTCGCCGGTGCTGGTGTTCCGGCGCATCACCATGCCGTTTCTGATGCCGACCATGATCACCGCGTCGTTCATCGCCTTCCTGCAGTCGATCGAGAACTACAACACCACCTTCTTCGCGATCGGCAGCTCGTGGACCCTGGTCACCGAGATCGGCTCGCGCATGCGCTTCGGCCTGTCGCCGACGGTCAACGCCATCGGCGTGCTGTTCGTGGCTCTCACCGTCGTTGCCGCTGTGGTGTGGGTGCTCGCGCGGCGGCGCGAACTGGCGCGCAGCGGCGACGGTTGACCGCCCGCCCACGCCCTGGTGCAGTGCCGGCCATGCGGTTCGTCGTGCGCTGCCTTCCCGGCTTCTCCTCGCGCGTCCCGGCCCCGGTGCCGGCGCGCGCCGCCCTGCCCGAGTGGCTCAGGGCCATGCCGTCGAGCGTCGCCGCGGCGGCGCTGGACGGGGCTGAGATCCGCACCCTCAAGCACTGCCCGCCGCTGATCGACGCGCTCGGTACCGGCGTGCTGTTCCCGCTGGCCGCCGACCTGACGGTGCGCGGCGGCGAGCTGTCCTGGGACTGGGACGCGCCGCTCCACCCGGATGCCGGTCACACCCGATCGCCGATCGGCGTGCACCTGCCCGAGCAGGCGGCGGGGGCGCCGTTCCGCATGCCGCCGGGGCAGTTCGTGGTGAAGTTCACGAACTTCTGGACCGTCGAGGTGCCGGACGGCTGGTCCGTGCTGTTCACCCACCCGCTGAACCGCGAGGACCTGCCGTTCCGCACCCTGTCCGGCGTGGTCGATTGCGACCGCTGGCGCGACGGGATGGTGCATTTCCCGGCGCTGTGGACCGACCCCGGCTTCGAGGGCGTGCTGCCGGCCGGAACACCCGTCGCCCAGGCGATCCCGGTGCGGCGCGAGGCGCTGGAGCTGGTGGTCGAGGAGATGGATGCCGACCGCCTCGCCGTCCACCGCCGGGTCGAGGAGGCGCTTGCGGCGGATCCGGGTGTATACCGCAAGGACTATCGCCGGGGGCCTCCCTAGCCCGGGCTCCGGCGCGAGACTACGAAGACCATTCGGAGGAGACGACGCGATGCAAGCCCACGACCTGAAGAGCCTGCTGGATCTCGAACGAATCAAGCGCCTCAAGGCGGCCTATTGCCGCTACCTCGACACCAAGCAGTGGGACCGCCTGCGCGGCCTGTTCGCCGACGAGACCGTGTTCGAGGGCTTCGGGTCCGCCCCCACCGGCTCCAACGCCGACCAGTTCGTGGCCGGCATCACCGCCCGGCTGACCGACGCGGTGACGATCCACCACTGCCACATGCCGGAAATCGAGTTCCTCGATCCCGACCGCGCCCGCGGGGTGTGGGCGATGATGGATCTGGTCGACCTCGGCGAGGGCCGCAGCCCCAAGGAGGCGCCCGGGCATCGCGGGTTCATCGGTCACGGCCACTACGAGGAGGAGTACCGCCGCGACGGCGGGACCTGGAAATTCTGCTTCCTGCGGCTGACCCGGCTGCGCGTCGACCCGCTGCCGCTCGACTACCCGGCGGCGCGCCGCGACCTGCTCGCGCACGCGCCCGGCTGGCTGCCGGTCGGCTAGGCCGCCGCCGGAGGTTCGCCGCCGCCCGCCAGCCGTATGCGCCCGGATGCCCCCTGGATCAGCAGCTTCAGCGCCGTCGCCCGCAGCTCCGACCCATCGCCCGGGCGGGCCGCCAGCAGCGCCTCGGCCTCGTCCAGGCGCCGCAGGTCGCGTAGCGCCTCGGCCTTCGCCAGCCGGACCGCCGGGGCGGTCTCCTCGAGGCCGTCGAGATCGGCGAGCGCCGCCTCCGGCCGGCCCAGGCGGAGCGCGATGCGGGCGCGGTTCAGCCTTGCGTCGGGGTCGCCGGGGACGCGGGCGAGGTAGTCGGTGAACCCGGCCTCGGCGTCGGCGACCCGGCCGAGGTCGAGCAGGCAGGCGGCGCGCTCGAAGACGGCGTTGGCGTGGTCCGGCGCCAGCGCCAGGGCGGCGTCGTGGGCGGCGATGGCATCGGCCGGCCGGTCCAGCCGCCGGCGCACCAGGCCGCGGTTGTAGTGCAGGGCCGGGTTGCCCGGATCGGCCCGGAGCAGGGCGTCGAGCGCACGTTCGGCGGCCGGCCAGTCGCCGGCCCCGACCGCGCGCGCGAAGCCTTCGGCCGGATTCTCCGCCATCCTCAGAACACCCCAGCGTCGAGGCCGGCCGCCATCAGCATCCCAAGCTCCCGGCAGCGCCCGACGCAGTCCTGGCTGAACGCGCCCCGGCACAGCACGGGTTCCGTCACCGCCCGCCAGCGCAGGCCGGTGACGATGGTCTCGACGCCCCGGCGCGTCCCGGTTCCGTCGTGGCCGGCGCGGATGTACAGGGCGTAGGGCATGCCCTGGGTCCGCTCCAGCACCGGGTAGTAGGTGCGGTCGAAAAAGTCCTTCAGCGCCCCGCTCATGGTGCCAAGGTTCTCGGTGGTGCCGAGGATGATCGCCTGCGCCGCCAGCACGTCATCCGGCCCGGCGTCGAGCGGCGCCAGCACCCGGACCTCGACGCCGTCGGCCTCGGCCGCCGCCGCCCCTTCCGCGACCGCGTCGCGCAGCGCCAGGGTGTTCGGCGACGGCGCGTGCGCCACGATCAGCAGGCGCCGCCTGTCGGAGCGACCCGTCACCGGCGCGTACCCCTCATTCGACAGGCTTCAACGACCGCCTGCACGCCACCCGGGCGTCGAGGTCGGCGTCGGTCATCCTGGCGCAATAGCCGTGGCCCATCGGCGGCATCCATCGTCACTGGGAACACCTACTGCACACGGATCGCGGGCGCGATGCAATCCGCTTCGACGCGTGGTACGCCAGCCGAATCAACCGCCGCCGGAGCCGCCATGTCCCCACCGCCCCCGCCGCCCGCGCCCCGCCGCTCGCTGATCCTGCTGCTCGGCTCGCTGGTCATGGTCGGCCCGCTCGCCATCGACATGTACCTGCCGAGCCTGCCCGATATCGCCGCCGACCTTGCCGCCCACCCGGGCGACGTGCAGCAGACCATCACCGTCTTCCTGCTCGGCTTCGCGGCCGGGATGCTGGTCTACGGCCCGGTATCCGACCGCTTCGGGCGCCGGCCGATCATCGCCGGGGGTCTGGGACTGTTCCTGGTGGCCTCGATCCTGTGCGCGGTCGCCGACGGGATCGGCGCGCTGACCGCGGCGCGGGTGCTGCAGGCGATCGGCGGGGGTGCTGCGTCGGCGCTGGCGCGGGCGGTCGCCAAGGATCTGTTCTCGACCGAGGGTGCGGCGCGCGTGCTGTCGCTGATGGCGATGGTGATGGCGGTGGCGCCGCTGGTAGCGCCGACGATCGGCGGCCAGATCCTGCTGGTGGCCGACTGGCGGGCGATCTTCTACACACTGGCAGCGTTCGGCGCCGCCGGGCTGCTGGCCACGCTGACCCTGCTGCCGGAATCGCTGCCGCCGTCGGCGCGGGTCGGCATCCGCCTCCTGGGCGCGTTCACCGCCTATGGCCGCATCCTGGTCGACCGCCGCGCCCAGGCCGACCTGGTGTCCGGCAGCTTCAACAGCGCCGCGATGTTCGCCTACATCGCCGGCACGCCGTTCGTGTACATCGAGTATTTCGGCGTCCCGGCGCAGTGGTACGGGGCCCTGTTCGGCGCCAACGTGGTCGCGCTGGTGATCGCCTCGGCCTTGAACGCCCGCTACGTCGCCCGGTTCGGGGTCCGGCGCACCACCCGCCTGGCGATCGCGGTCGGCGCCGTCGGCGGGGCCGCGCTGCTGGCGGCCGGCCTGACCGGGATCGGCGGGCTGTGGGGCATCGCGGTACCGCTGCTGCTGGTGATCGGGGTGAGCGCCCCGGTCGCCGCCAACTGCACGGCCCGTCTCATGGGGCTGTTCCCGGCCAGCGCCGGGGCCGCTTCGGCGCTGTTCGGCGCCACCCGGTTCGGCCTCGGGGCGGCGGCGAGCGCGCTGGTCGGCGTGCTGCACGATGCCACGCCGCTCGCCATGTGCCTGGTGGTCGCCGGCTGCTGCTTCCTGGCGTTCGCCGGCCGCTTCGGGCTCGACCGTCTGGCGGCGCCGGACGACTGACGCGGTCTCAACCGTTGTCGTTCACACAGCGTACCGGCCGGTCGAGATAGGTGTAGTCCGTGCAGGACCGGCCGAAATACTTGTCCATCAGGTAGAACGGGCTGCGCCCGGTGACGACCGACGGGCCAAGGGTCAAGGCGGAGCCGGCGACAAGGTATTGGTTGCAGCCGGCGAGTGTCGCCAGCAGCAGAGTGGCGGCGGAGAGGCGGAACAGGCCATGCGCGGTCGAGTGGGGTCGGGTCATCGCGGGTCTCCGAACTTCTTTCGGGGTCGTCCGCCGTTCTGACGGACGCGGCATCGTAAACGACCGGCCCGGGTTTCGCCACGGTCGCGTGGCACCCGGCGGCGCTGACGGCTTTGCCCCGGCGCCGCGAGACCTTATGGTCGCCCGAAACTCGTCGGAGATCACGCTTCATGGACACGCTCGACCTGCTTCTCACCCGCCGCTCGATTTCCGCCAAGGACATGGGCGAGCCGGGACCGGACGACGCGACGCTGAGTCGGATCCTCGCCGCCGGCATTCGCGTCCCCGACCACGGCAAGCTCGGGCCCTGGCGGATCCAGGTGCTGCGCAAGCCCGGTCAGGCGGCCCTCGGCGAGGTGCTGGCCCGGATCTACGCCGGAGAGAATCCGGAGGCCGAAGACCGGCTGGTCGAGTTGGAGCGTCGGCGCCCGCTGCGGGCGCCGATCCTGCTGGCGATCACCGCCCGCATCGATCCCCTGCACCCGAAGATCCCGGTCATGGAGCAGAAGCTGTCCGGCGGCGCGCTGTGCCAGAACCTCCTGGTGGCGGCCCACGCCAGCGGCTTTGCCGCCCAGTGGCTGACCGAATGGCCGGCGTATCACCCGCTGGTCCGCGAGGCGCTCGGCCACGCGCCCGATACCGAGATCATCGGCTTCATCTACATCGGCACCCCCGGCGTCGCCCCGAGCGAGCGCACCCGCCCGACCTTGGAACAGGCGGTCAGCGAATGGAACGGGCCGACGGCGTAGCGTCGGCACGCCGGTCACGCGCCGCGCCGCGGGAGAGGGCGACCCGATGCTGCGGTTCGCGCTCTACGCGCTCGGCGGCCTGGCGGTGCTCGGGATCGCCTATGTCGGGGTCCTGGTCTACGCGCTGTCGGGGGACGCGGCGATCTGCCGGATGAACCTCGGGCTGCACGCCTCCGAACGCCAGAGTGGCGAGCCGGTCTCCCCCTCCAGCACCATGTGCCGGAACATCCGCGAGTTCTGCCCGGCGGAGCGGCGGGCCGGCATCTGCACGCCGGGGTGACCCCTCGTGGCCCCGCTGACGCGGGGCGCCTCCGACCCCACCCCCGTCGTCATTCCGGACGGACGCGCCGCCCCGGCGCGGCCGAGCCGGAACCCACGGGGCGACGGGCACAGGCCGCTGCAAGTGCGGTGCGTCGGGTGGGTTCCGGCTCCGTCCCGCCTGCGGCGGCCCGGTCCGGAATGACGACAAGAGAGGGGGCGCTGCCGCCGGGGCGACCTGCGATCGCACCATTAGCCAAAGTCCAGCTGAGGAGCCCGGAGCGTAGCGCCGGGCCACGAAGGGGAAGGGCTGCGAAGGGCCGGGGCGTTCAGTCCTCCGTATCGTCGGTGTCGCCGAAGAAGTTCCGCCGCGCCAGCGCGAAGCCGATCAGCCGGTCCTCGACCAGCCGGTTGACCGTGCCCGGCGGGAACAGCCCGTCGGCGCCGCGCTCGCCGGCCGGCACGCCGGTCAGCACCTCGATGCCCTCGTCGATGGTCTCGATCGGCCAGATAGCGAACGCCCCGCGGCGGCACGCCTCCACCACCTCGGTCTTCAACATCAGGTGCTCGACGTTGGCGCGCGGGATCATAACGCCCTGTCCGCCAGTCAGGCCGCGGGCGTTGCAGACGTCGAAGAAGCCCTCGATCTTCTCGTTGACGCCGCCGATCACCTGCACCCTGCCCATCTGATCGACCGACCCGGTGACCGCCACACCCTGTCGGATCGGCAACTCTGAGAGCGCGGACTGCAGGGCGTACAGCTCGGTCGACGACGCGCTGTCGCCGTCGACGCCGCCGTAGGACTGCTCGAACACCACGCTGGCCTGCAGCGCCACCGGCACGTCGGGCGCGTAGGCGCCGGCCAGATAGCCCTGCAGGATCAGCATGCCCTTGGAGTGCAGCGGCCCGCCAAGCTCAACCTCTCGCTCGATATCCATGACCCGGCCGCGCCCGACCCGCACCCGCGCGGAGATCCGGGTCGGCCGGCCGAAGGCGTAGGCGCCGACCTGCGCCACCGACAGCCCGTTGACCTGCCCGACCGCCACGCCGTCGGTGGCGATCCGGATGGTCTCGCGCAGGATCTGCTCGCGCATCCGGCGCTCGACCCGGTCGGAACGGTAGCGCTGCGCCTCAAGGGCGTCCTCGACGTCCTCGGCCCGAATGATCTTGTGGCCCTTGTCGCGCCCGACATAGTCGGCCTCGCGCATGACGTCGGCGATGACGCCGACCCGCGCCGTAACCTTGCGGGCGTCCGACACCAGCCGCGAGCAGTGCTCTATCACCCGTTCCACCGCCGGGCGGTCGAACGGTCGCAGCCCCGAGCGGCGCTGGATGGTGGCGACCAGCCGCGCGTACAACGCGTCGTGCTCGGAGTCGCGGTCCATAATGTCCTCGAAGTCGGCCGCCACCTTGAACAGGTCGCCGAAATCCGGGTCCATGGCCGACAGCGCCGCGTGGACGTTCTGGTTGCCGAACAGCACCACCTTGACCGACAGCGGCACCGGGCAGGGCTGGATCGAGACCGCCAGCGCGGTCGCCGCCGATTCCATCGGCCCCTCGATCACCACGCGCTCGGCGTACAGCGCGCGCTTCAGGGCGTCCCAGGCGTACGCGTTGGTCAGCAGCTTGCCGGCGTCGAGCAGCAGGTAGCCGCCGTTCGCGACATGCAGCGCCCCGGGTCGAATCAGCGTGAAATCGGTCAGCATCGCGCCCATGTGGGCGCGGTGTTCGATCCGCCCGATCAACCGGCCGAGGGTCGGGTGGTCCTCGGTCACCACCGGCGCCCCGGCCTTGGGGTCGTTGCTGATCAGGACGTTCACCTCCCAGCGGCGGAACCGTCCGCCCGGCGGCTCGGAAGGCGCGGTGTCGCCGTCGCCGTTGCCAGTGCCGGGGCCGGCGGGCTGGGCCAGCACGGCGACGTTGTCGATCAGATCCTCCCGCACGGTGTCGAGCCAGGCGGCGACGGCCGGCGGCACCACCAGCCCCTCCCGGGCCTCGGCGATCTCGAGGTCGACCAGCGCCGCCGCCTCGCGTCGGTCAAGGTCGCGCACCGCTGCCTGGCGCTCGCGCTCCAGGATCGGCGCCTTGTGGATGGCGGCGCGCAGATGCCCCTGGACCTCCTCGATGGCCGCCTGCAGCGCCTCGCGCCGCTCCTCGGGCAGTTCGGCGAAACGCTCCTGCGCCATCGGCTTGCCGTCCTCGACCGGGGCGACGATCAGCCCGTGCTCGGCGCGTACCAGAACGAGGCTCCGCTTGGCCGCCTCCTCCGCCACGTCCTTGAAGCGCGCCTCGGCTCTCGAGGCGAACTCCTTTTCCAAGGCGTCGCGCTTCAGCCGATAGTCCTCACCCTCGAACAGGCTTGGCACGGTGCGGCGCAAATCGGCCACCAGCCCCTGAATCCGGGCTGCGAACGCCGGCCCGTCGCCCGGCGGCAGACGCAGGCACCGAGGCCGGTGCTGATCCTTGAAATCGTTGACGTACACCCAGTCGTCCGGCGACGGGAACGTCGCCGCCCGCTCGGTCAGGTAGGAGCGCACGGCGGCGTGCTTGCCGGAACCCTTGGCGCCGATGACGAACAGGTTGTAGCCCCGCGCCCGCATCCTGGCGGCGAACCGCACGGCATCGAGCGCCCGGTCCTGGCCGACCAGCGTTTCGACGTCGGCCAGCTCGGCGGTGGTCCGGAACGCGAGCGCCGTCAGGTCGCTGCGGCGGTAGAGGGCGCCGGACGGCAATGGTTCAGGTGCCATCGTTGTCATATCCTCCGGTCAATGCTGGGCCATTCGAGCCGATGGCCGGTGTGGTGTCGAGGGTCGCCCTTGCGATATGGCCACCGGTAGGCTCGAATGCCCCGAAACCGAATCGAGGAACGCCATGCCACACGCGCAGATCAATGGGATCCGGCTCTACCACGAGGTTTCGGGCAAGCCGGACGCGCCGACGCTGCTGCTGTCGAACTCGCTGGCCTCCAACCTGCACATGTGGGATCCGCAGATGCCGGCGCTCGAGCGGTATTTCCGCGTGATCCGCTACGACAGCCGCGGCCACGGCAAATCCGACGCGCCCGAAGGTGCCTACACGATCGAGACGCTGACCGCCGACGCAGTCGGCCTGCTCGATCATCTCGGAGTCGCGAGGGCGCATTTCTGCGGCCTCTCGAAGGGCGGCATGGTCGGCCAGCGGCTCGCCGCCCTTCATCCCGACCGGGTCGACCGCCTGATTCTGTGCGACACCGCCGCCTACATGGGCCCGACCGACCTTTGGCAAGGGCGTATCGACCTCGCCCAATCGCAAGGCATGGCCGGAATCGTCGACGCCACCATCGAACGTTGGTTCACGGAGCCGTTCCGGGCCAACGCCCCGCGGGCTGTCGCCAAGGTGCGGGACATGATCCTGACCACCCCGGTCGCTGGTTTCGTCGGCTGCTGCCGGGCGATCCAGACCATGGACCAGCGCGAAACCATCAGGGGGATCATCGCACCGACGTTGATCATCGTCGGCGCCGACGACCCCAGCACCACGCCGGAAAAGGCCCGGGAGATCCAGGAGCGCATCGCCGGCTCCCGGCTGACGGTGCTGCCGGAAGCCGCGCACCTCGCGAACATCGAGCAGGAGGCGCTGTTCGACGCCGCCGTCGTGGAGTTTCTGCAAGCCGCGTAACGCCGCCGCGTCAGAACCGGTAGCCGGCGCTGAAGGCGCCGAACAGGCTGGCCTCGTCCTGACCCTCGAACTCCTTGGTCCGCAGCACTTGCACGTAGGACAATCGCAGGTCGCCGAAGGTGAAGACCACTCCGGCCGACAGGTCGCCGACCAGCAATTCCTTGTCGACGCTCGGGCTGTCGCGGAAGGTGTTGCCGTCGAGAAAGATGTTGCGGGCCACCGCGCGGGCCTCGGCGCCGGCGAAGACATACCAGCCGAACGCCCCCTCGACCTCGCCCGGCGGCGCAAAAAACTGCGATCCGGGGGTTTGCGGCTGCAGGCGGGGTGGGCCGTAGTCGAACTCCGGCGGCTCGCCAAAGCGAATCGTCAGGCCGGCCGCGGCGTGGGTGAAGACGTTGCCGAGCGCCACCCCGACATGCGGTGAGGCGTCGCCGCGAAGGTTGCCGAACACCCGCTCCGACGGTACCACCCAGCGGCGCTCGACGTTCAGCAGGATCGCCGGCTCGTCATGCAGTTGGTGGTCCCAGCCCTCCGGGGTCGGCGAGTTGATGATATCGTGAACCAGCGTCTGGGCCTCCTCGCCGAGCGCCGACGGGCCGACCACTCCCAGCGACAGCTGGACGCTGGTCTGGGTTCGCCTGCCATCCTCCAGGGCGAGATCGTTCAGGACGCCGACGCTGCCGTACAGCCAGGCCGCGTAGGGCTGGTCGTCGGGGTCTGGAGTCTTCTGGGAGATGTCGGAGGGCGTGTACATGTTCTGGCCGACGCCGACCGACCAGCGCACCGAGCCAAGGGTGCCCACGATCGGCCGGGCGGCGTCGACGACCGCCTTCGGCACGTCGTCGATGGCGCTGGTCCGGGACACCCGTATACCGTTGGTGAAGTAACGGTCGGTGTCGTTGGTCAAGTCGTTCTCGAGGGTTAGGGTCCAGACCGGCCGTTCGGACTGGGGCTTGACCCGCTGGCCGGCGGTCGGCTCCTCGGCCCGCACCGTCAAGGGCGAAACCAGCAGGGCAGCGGCGAGCAAGGCCAGCATGCGGCGACGGATCGGATGGGGCTGGTTCATCAGCGCACTATGCCGCAACGGCACGCGCGCCGTAAGCCGTGAACCGCTGCCTCGCCCTGACGTCCGGGCCCGCGAAGGCTTGACCCGGCGGCGGGGTTGTGGCTCAAATCGGTCCCATGATGTGCGGAACCTGGACGCTCGGCCTGCGACTTACGGACCCGGCTCTCTGACGAGAGACCGGGAAGTATTCGTTCGCCCTTCGCGTGCAACCCAGAGGTTCCCTCGCCGATGACTGTCGGCACGTCGATCACCCCCGCTTCTCCAGGTTGTTACCGGTCGCTTAACGCGGCGCGCGGGCCCCTGGTTCCAGCGGGCTATGGTCCGGCCCGGGGCGATCGGATGGCCAGCACGCGCCGCATCGACACCACCGCACGACGTGACGCGCCCGCCTGAACCGGAGCGGGGCGCGCGACAGGAGACTTCCATGAACGTTGACGCGATCCACAAGTACCGGCCCTACGCCCCGATCGCCCTGCCTGACCGCACCTGGCCCGGCAAGATCATCGACCGCGCGCCGATCTGGTGCTCGGTCGACCTGCGCGACGGCAACCAGGCGCTGGTCGATCCGATGGACGGGCCGCGCAAGCTGCGGATGTTCGACACTCTGGTAAGAATGGGCTTCAAGGAGATCGAGGTCGGCTTCCCATCGGCGTCCGACACCGACTTCAACTTCGTACGCGAGCTGATCGAGAAGGACCTGATCCCGGACGACGTCACGATCCAGGTGCTGACCCAGGCGCGCGAGCATCTCGTCGACCGCACCGTCGACAGCCTGTCGGGTGCCCGCAACGTCATCATCCACCTCTACAACTCGACCTCGGAGCTGCAACGCCGGGTGGTCTTCCAGCAGGACCAGGCCGGCGTCAAGCAGATGGCGATCGACGGCGCCAGGATGGTGAAGGCTCGCCTCGACCGGCTCAAGGACAGCAAGGTCCAGCTGCAGTATTCGCCGGAGAGCTTCACCGGCACCGAGCTCGACTACGCCCTCGATGTCTGCGAGGCGGTAATGGATGTGTGGTTCCCGGTAACCGACCAGAAAATCATCATCAACCTGCCCTCGACCGTCGAGATGTCGACGCCGAATATCTTTGCCGACCAGATCGAGTGGATGCACCGGCGCTTCACGCGGCGCGACCGGATGGTGCTGTCGGTGCACCCGCACAACGACCGCGGCACCGGCGTGGCGGCGGCGGAGTTGGCGGTGATGGCCGGCGCCGACCGGGTCGAGGGCACCCTGTTCGGCAACGGCGAGCGCACCGGCAACGTCGACATCGTCACGCTCGGGCTGAACCTGCTGACCCAGGGCGTCGACCCGAAGCTGGACTTCTCGAACATCAACGGCCTGATGGAGACCGCCGAGTACTGCACCCAGTTGCCGATCCACCCGCGCCACCCCTACGCCGGTGAACTGGTGCACACCGCGTTCTCCGGCTCGCACCAGGACGCCATCAACAAGGGCATCAAGGCCCTGCAGTCCTCGAACTCCGGTCTCTGGGAGGTGCCGTACCTGCCGATCGACCCACACGACATCGGCCGAAGCTACGAGGCCGTGATCCGGGTCAACTCGCAGTCCGGCAAAGGCGGCATCGCCTACATCCTGGAAACCGACCACCACATCCGGCTGCCGAAGGAATGGCAGGCGCAGTTCAGCCAGGTCATCCAGCGGCTGACCGACGCCACCTCGCGCGAGATCACCAGCCAGGAGATCTGGAAGGCGTTCGAGACCGAGTACGTGACCCAGCCGAATGGCGAGTACGACCTGCTCTCGTTCGAGGCCACGCGAGTTCCAGGGTCCAACCAGACGGTCCGCATCGACGCGGTGGTGACGCGCGGCGGCGTCGAGCACCACCTGACGGCGGAAGGCAACGGGCCGGTGAACGCCTTCTCGCGCGCGATGCGCGAGACGTTCGGCCTCAAGTTCCGGCTCAAGGACTACGCCGAGCACACCCGCTCGGTCGGCTCCGACGCCGAAGCGGCCGCCTACATCGAGCTGAAGGCGCCGGACGAGAACGGGCGAAGCGTGTTCGGCGTCGGCATCGCCACCGACATCACCCTGGCGCCAGTCAAGGCGGTGGTCAGCGCCTGCAACCGTCTGTGACCATGTCGTGACCGGCCGCGGCAGCGCCGGGGCACGATCCCTGGGGCTGCCGTGCGCGCGTCGCCGCCTCCGCTCACGACACTGTGTCCGGGCAGCGGCGGGTCGGCCCTTGGTGCCGCCCGTCAACAACCCCATCTGAAGGTCAAGCCCGGACCGACGTGGCGGTGCATTCTGCCCCGCACCGCGCGTGTTCCTAGACTCCTCTCGGCGGTTCGGGACGCTGTGAGAGGCTCTTGCCTCTCTCGCGCGACCGGGCCGACCCGCTCCACGCCCCCGGAGCAGGGTCGGCCCACCGCGCTGCCCGACGCCCCGCGACCCAATTCCCGTGATCCCATTATTCCCGTGATCCCACTATTCCCCTAATCCCATTGACCGCCCCTTGCTTTGGCCGCCGGTCTGCGGTTTCGTGATGGCATGGTGACGATCGAGCGAGGCGACTGGACGCCGGCTCCCAAGCCCCTCCACACTGACCATCTGGTCTGCGCGATCGGCGACGTCCACGGCCGTGCCGACCTGCTGGACCCGCTGCTCGCCGCCCTCGCGGAAGACGCCCGCGTGCCCGGCGTGGCGCACGCAACCTGTATTTTCCTTGGCGACCTGATCGACCGCGGCGAGCAATCCTGGGAGGCGCTCGGCCTGGCGGCGGGCGGCCTGGACGCCTATCTCGGCGACCGGATGCCGGTCGACGACGTGCTGCTGGTCGGCAACCACGATGCCTGGCTGAAGGCCGCGTTCGAAGACCGGCTGACCCCGGAGATGGTCGAGCAGTGGGCGGCGAACGGCGGCGGGCGGACTTGGCGATCGCTGAAGCTACCGCCGTTCACTCCGGCGCAGGCGATCGCCGGGGCGCTGCGCGCCGCGGTGCCGGAATTCGTGCAGGACTCCGTGCGTGGCATGCGCGGCTCGCGCCGGATCGGCGACTATGTGTTCGTTCACGCCGGGCTCGACCCACGCCGCGCGATCGACGACCAGCCGCTCGAGGTGCTGACCTGGATCCGCGAACCGTTCCTGCACCCGGCCGACCCTTGGCCCTTCGAGGTGGTGGTGATCCACGGCCACTCTCCCGAAGAACCCTTCGAGCGTCCGACCGTGGCGCGGCACCGCATCAACCTCGACACCGGCGCGGTATTCACCGGCGTGCTGACCGCCATCGAGATGCGCAACGACCGCTACCGCTTCGTGCAGGCCAAGGGCTGAGACCCCTCACAGCCCGATCATCGCCCGGATCTCCGACGGGGTGCGGCCGGCCTCGCGCAGGGCGCGCAACGTCAGGCTGCGGTCGCGCTTGGCGTATCGCCGGCCCTCGGGATCGGTCAGCAGGCGGTGATGGCGGTAGCGCGGCGTCGGCAGGTCGAGCAGCGCCTGCAGCAGCCGGTGCACATGGGTCGCCTGGAACAGATCCTCGCCGCGCGCCACCAGCGTGACGCCCTGCAGCGCGTCGTCGATGGTCACCGCGAGATGGTAGCTGGCGGGGGTGTCCCTGCGGGCCAGCACGACATCGCCGAACGCCGCGGGATCGGCCGTTTGTCGCCCGTAGCCGTCATCATGCCAGGTCAGCGCGCCGGCGCGTGCGACGGCGTCCCGCATCCGCAGGCGCAGGGCGTAGGGCTCGCCGGCGGCCAGCCGCGCCGCCCGCTCGACCTCTGGCAGCAGCCGGTCGGCGTCTACCACCACCGGGCCCTCCGGCCCCATCATCGGATGGTGGTGCGGCGCCGACAGCGCGGCGTCGAGCTCGCGACGGCTGAGGAAGCAGGGGTACAGCAGGCCCATGGCGTCGAGCCGGTCGAGCGCCGCCTGGTAGTCGGCCATGTGCGCGGACTGCCGGCGCACCGGCCGCTCCCAGTCCAGGCCGAGCCAGCCGAGGTCGTCGGCGATCGCCGCCACGAACTCCTCGCGGCAGCGGGCCCGGTCGATGTCCTCGACGCGCAGCAGGAAGCGACCGCCGGCCGCCCGGGCCGCCTCGTTCGACAGCAGCGCCGAATAGGCGTGGCCGAGGTGCAGCAGGCCGGTCGGGCTCGGGGCGAAACGGGTGACGAGGGTCATGCCGGCATGGTGACAGATCCGGGCGGGCCCGCTACGGTCCGCCGTCTGATGAAGGAGCCCGCATGATCGAGCTGGACGGCCCCCGCCTCGGACCCGCGGATGGCGGCCCCGCGAAGGCACTGGTGGTGATGCTGCACGGTGTCGGCGCCGACGGCAACGACCTGATCGGCCTGGCGCCGATGTGGGCGTCGCTGCTGCCGGGGGTTGCCTTCGTGTCGCCGAACGCGCCGGAGGCCTGCGACATGGCGCCCTACGGCTACCAGTGGTTCAGCCTCCAGGATCGCCGCCCGGCCGCCATGCTCGCCGGCGTCCAGGCGGCGGCCCCGGTGCTGAACGCCTTCCTCGACCGCGAACTGGAGCGCCTCGGCCTCGGGCCCGAGCGGTTGGCGCTGGTCGGGTTCAGCCAGGGCACCATGACCGCGCTCTACACCGCGCCGCGCCGGCCGTCGGCCGTCGCCGGCGTCCTCGGCTATTCCGGTGCGCTGATCGGCGCCGAGACACTGGCCATCGAGGCCACGGCCAGGCCGCCGGTGATGCTGGTGCACGGCACCGCCGACCCGATCGTGCCGTTCGGCGCGATGACCGCCGCCGAACAGGCGCTGGGAGCCGCCGGGATCCCGGTGGAATCGCACGCCCGGCCGGGTCTCGCCCACGGCATCGACGAGGACGGCCTGCGCCTTGGCGTTGGATTCCTGAAACGCGTGCTATCTGTATGAGGTCGGCGAGGCCTCCGACGGCCTTGCGGCGGGCATGAAACTGTAACAACATTTAGTTATACAGGACGCGCGACGCCCCGGAAATTCCATATACGGAAGCGATCGACGGGATGACGACGAGGCAGACACTCAAGATACGGTGGCGGCAGAGGCCGCAACCCTCGACGAGTGCCCTCCGCCCGCTCCCTGTTGACACCATACGGAGGGCGCTGGGGTGACCGGCCCGGACAACGCTCCCGCGCTTGTCCTCAACGCCGACTTCCGGCCGCTCTCGTACTTTCCGCTGTCGCTCTGGTGCTGGCAGGACGCCGTCAAGGCGGTGTTTCTGGACCGCGTCAACATCGTCTCGCAATACGACACCGTGGTGCGCAGCCCGAGCTTCGAGATGCGGCTGCCGAGCGTGATCGCGCTCAAGGATTACGTCCACCAATCGCGGCGGCCGGCGTTCACGCGGTTCAACGTGTTCCTGCGCGACCGCTTCGCCTGCCAGTACTGCGGCGACCGGTTTCCGACCCAGGATTTGACCTTCGACCATGTGGTGCCGCGCTCGCGGGGCGGCCGGACCAGCTGGGAGAATGTCGTCACCGCCTGCGGCGCCTGCAATCTGCGAAAGGGCAACCGCCTGCCGCGCGACATCGGCATGATCCCGCAGGCGACACCGCGCCAGCCGACCGCCTACGACCTGCAGGACGCCGGCCGCGGCTTCCCGCCGAACTACCTGCACGAAAGCTGGCGCGATTATCTTTACTGGGACATCGAGTTGGAGCAGGACGACGACGGCACCCGCCCGGCGATCGCCACCCTGCCGGCGTTCTAGGGCCGGCGTTCTAGGGCCCCGGCTCGCCGCCGGCGGCCAGCGGCAGTTCCATGTAGACCGCGTCCTCGCCGTACTCCCGCAGTTTGGCAACGAGCCCGTCGGTCGCGACCTCCCGGAACCCGAGCTTGCGCCAGTAGCCGTCGGCCCCTGCGACCGCGACCAACGCCACCACCGGCAAGCCCTCCCGTTCGGCCACCCGGATGATCCGGCCGGCGATCTCCGTCGCGGCACCGGTTCCGCGCGCGCCCGAGCCCATCCCCAGATCGTGAATGTACCAGCAGTCCGGGTCGGCCGGCAGTCCACCCAGCCGGCTGTCCAGGGCCGCCGGGCTATGGCGCCGCCACGGATGGCTGAGGATGTAGCCAACGATGCTGCCGTCGCGCTCGAGCACGTGGCAGCCCGCCGGCGACAGGCGGATCTTCTCCTCGAAGATCTCCTCGCGCTCGGGGAACAGGATGTGGATGGAGTTCGACAGGCGCGCGATCCGCGCGACGTCGTCCAGCCTCGCCGGCCGCCAGCGGGCCGTCTGGTCAGCCATAACGACCATTGGCCTCGGCGCCGCGCTCAGAACCGCTCGCTCAGCCAGATCGCCGCGCGCGACCCGGCGCGGATGGCGGCCCGCATGACCGGGTAGCCAACCGCATCCTCGCCGCCGTGCTCGCGGCCGATATCGGCGTGCCCGGCCTCCTCGGCGCGGAACTCCTCGATCGTGGCCTTCAACTCGGCCTCGTCGTCACCGAGCGCCTCGGCCTGGCGGCGGTAGTGGTCGTCGATCACCTCCTCGACGGCGATCGTGCAGGCCATCGCCGCCTTCTCGCCGAGCAGGGCGGTGCCGGCGCCGAGCGCAAAACCGGCGACCCGCCACAGCGGGTGCAGGATGGTGGGGCGCACCCGGCGCTGGCGGATCAGCGCCTCGAAGGCCGCGAGATGGCGGTCCTCCTGCTCCTTCATGTGGCGGATCGTCTTGGCGCTCGGGCGGCGACCGAGCACCGCCAGCTGGCCCTCGTAGATGCGCTGGGCGCCGTACTCGCCGGCGTGATCGACGCGCACGATCCGGTCGACCAGCGCCTCACGCGACAGGTTTCCGGGCAGGCGTCCCGGGCGTTGGCGACGGCCAGTGCCGGTCTGGCGGGTCATGGGCGATCCTCCTTGCCGTTGATGGCGTCCCGGGCGATGGCGGCGGTCCCGATGCCGGCCAGGGCGACGGCCAGCGCCACGTTCCAGCCTGCCATCGATACCCCGAACAACGCGAACGCCACGTCGTCGCACCGCACCACCGGCTGCACCATCACCAGGGCCCTGAGCGACGCGAGGTCGTCGGCCGCCGCGACCGAGCCGCAGCCGGCGGTGCCCTGCCACCACCCCTGCTCGACCCCGACGTGGAACGCGCCGATGCCGCCGGTCGTCAGTTCCGCCACGACCGCGAGGCCGAGCATCGCCATCGACACCATCGGTCGGCCGCGCAGCGCCCAGGCGGCAAGGCCGAGGATCACCGCCGCGCCGTGCGGCCAGCGCTGCCAGATGCAGAGGACGCAGGGGTGGAGGTCGAAGCGGTACTGCCCGAGGAACGCCAGCGCCAGCGCCGTCGCCGAGGCGACCGCGATCAACAGCCCGACAAAAGGAACGGCGCGAGCCACGCTAGAAGGCGTATCGAAGGGCGACAAAGCCGCCGATCAGAAGCGCGAAGAACGCGAAGGCCACCGCCCCGAGGTAGCGCTCGAGGAACCGGCGGATCGGCGGCCCGAACCACCACAACAGCCCCGCCACCGCAAAGAACCGCATGCCCCGCGCAACAACCGAGGCGATCACGAACACCAGCAGGTCGAGCTGGGTGACGCCGCTGGCGATGGTGATCACCTTGTAGGGGAACGGCGTCAGGCCGGCGCCGAACACGATCCAGGCGCCCCATTCGTTGTAGCTCGCCGCGAAGCTCGCGAACTTGTCGGCGTAGCCGTAGAGGTCGAGGATCGGCTTGCCGAGTGCGTCGAAAAACAGGCTGCCGATGGCGTAGCCGAACACCCCTCCGGCCACCGATGCCAGGGTGCAGACCGTCGCGATCCGCCACGCCCGGCTGCGGTCGGCCAGGACCATCGGCACGATCATCACGTCCGGCGGGATCGGGAACACCGAACTCTCGACGAAGGAGACCAGCGCCAGCCACCAATCGGCACGCTTGTCGCCAGCGACCCGGAGGGTCCAGTCGTAGAACGGACGCAGCATGGAAGGGCCCCAGCGGGTGACACGCCAGCCCCGGATAGCAGCGCCCGTCGGGGGCCGCAAGCCACCGACTCCGGCGCCCCTGCTTTGACACGCTGCGTCACACCGCCGCTCCATCGGCGGGACCGTCGGCAAGCCGCCATCGCGCCGTGGACCTCGGACAGCCGCTCGGCACCCCTCCCCCGTCCTGTCGTCGTCCCGGCCAAGCGCAGCGCGAGCCGGAAGCCACCCGCCGCTCCGCGAGTGGGCGCGCGGCGGTGGTTCAGCGGCAGACCCGCACGAAGCCCCGGTGCCAGTGGCTCCACATCATCTGGCAGTGCCGCGCCGGCGGGCGGGCGTCGGGATGGCCGGACCGGTGCGGATGGACACAGTCCCAGGACAGCGGGCCCTGGCGGCGATGGCGGCCGTGGTCCAGCCAGGAGTCGCGATGGTGCCAGGACTCCCGGTGGTGCCGGCGATCGTGGTCACGGCGGCGGTCGTCGCGGTCGCCGTCGGAGAATTACAATCTGAGTCCGATGGAATCGGCCTGAGTCCGATGGAATCGGCACGCGCCGGCGCTGGCGATGCCACGGCGAACCCGGCCAGGACAGCGAGAACGACGAGCGATCGCGTCACGCACGACTTCATGAGTCACCTCCTTCCGCCGTCCCGGAGGCCTCCAACGCCGCAGCCGCAGTTTTCCGTCACCGCCGCGGCCGGACCGGCGCGCGACGGCGTTGCCGCCGCCGCCCGTCGCCGCCAAGATGCGCGCCATGCAGAAGCCATCCCTTCATCCCTGGTTCGACGTCGGCGACGTCGCCCCGGTCGTCGAACTCCTGGCCGTGGACGGCAAGCCGAAGCCGATCACCCGCATGGCCGGACGGACCGCGGTGGTGCACGTCGCCGCCGGCACCGGCGACGCCCGGCCGGTTGCGGAGGCGCTCGGCGCGCTCGCCGACGGCTTCACCGCCGCCGGCGCCGACCTCTACCTCGTTCGCCCCGGCGGCCTCGACACGATCGCCGTCACCCGGCCTGTCGACGCTGTGGTACCGCTCGCGGACGCTGGCGGGCGCCTTGCCCACAACCTCGGCCTGTCCGGACCGGCGACGGCGGTGTTCGACCGGTCGTCGCGGCTGGCGGCGCTGCTGCCGGTCGATGGGGATCCCGCCCGCCACGCCGAGGCCTGCCTCGCCCTGGTCCACGCCCGCCTGCCGGCGACGGCGTTCCGCGACGCCCCGGCCGTGCAGGCCCCGGTGATGCTGATCCCCGACGTGCTGTCGCCGGATTGGTGCCGATGGCTGATGCACGTCCACGACAGCGAGGGCAACGAGCCGTCCGGATTCCTGCAGCAGGTGAAAGGCCAGTCGGTGCTGCTGTCCGACGCCGAGGTCAAGGTGCGCCGCGACCACGTGGTGCCCGGCGGCTCGCCGCTCGAGGCCGAGATCCGGCACATTTTCCAGCGCCGGGTGATCCCCGAGATCGTGCGCGCCACCCACTCGCCGATCCAGCGTCACGAGCTGTTCAAGATCGTGCGCTACGAGGCCGAGGAGGGCGGGCACTTCCGCCCGCACCGCGACAACACCTCGAGCGCCGGCCGGACCCGCCGGTTCGCGATCACCCTCAACCTCAACACCGGCGAGTACGACGGCGGCCACCTGGTGTTCCCGGAGTACGGCGACCTCGGCTACCGACCGGCGGCCGGCGAGGCGGTGGTGTTCTCCTGCTCGCTGCTGCACGAGGCCCGGCCGGTAACGCGCGGCACCCGCTACGTGCTGCTGGCGTTCCTGCACTGAGCTGAGCCGCAACTTTTTTGGTCGATCGCCGCCGCCAGCCGTAGTAGTTATCCGGCGCTGCGGGCGTGGCGGAATCGGTAGACGCGCTGGACTCAAAATCCAGTTCTGGTGACAGAGTGTCGGTTCGAGTCCGACCGCCCGCACCACCCCCAGATCGGCCGGTCCTACCGCGGCGCCGGCTTCTTCAGCCGCGCGAGCCGCAGCGCCTCTTCCAGGCCGAGATGCCCGATGAAGCCGCCGGCGCTCTGCGCCGGGCGTTCGTGCTCGATGGCGTCGGCGAAGCGTACGGCGAGCGTCAGGCCCGGCCGGACCCGGCCGGGCGGATGTGGCCGAAGCGCGGGTTGCGCTTGAACACCTCGGCCCGGGTGCCGCCCTCGCGCAGGCCGCGGCCGATCTCACGCTCGATTTCGGCCAGGCGCTCGGTGTCCTCGATGACGAACGCCGCGTCGGCCGCCGGGATAACCACCACCCCGTCGCCGTCGGCCAGCACGTAGTCGCCGGGGGCGATCGCCACCGGGCGCCCCTCCTGCCCTGGCAGCGCGATCGGTACGTCGACGTCGGTCCACTGCCAGCGCCGCGAGCCGTTCACCGGGGTCACGGCCGCCGCGACCACCGGCAGCCCGAGCCCGCGGATCTCGTCGGCGTCGCGCACCGCACCGTCGGTGACGATCGCCATGCAGCCGGCCCGCTGCAGGCTGAACGCGACGAAGCCGCCGAACAGCGCGCCCCGGGTGAAGCCGCCGCTCTCGATCAGCAGCACCCCGCCCGGGCGCATCGCCCGCTCCAGCGCCTCGCCCGGCATCGCCGGCCGGGCGTGACGGCCCGCGACGGCAGACTCGCCGCGCGCGCACACGGCGATGCCGGCGAAGCGCGAACCGGCGGCGATCGGCACCAGCGCGGAGGACAGCGCGTGGCAGGGCAGCCCCGCCTCGTCCAGCACGTCGCTGATCTGCCCGGTTTCCAGCCGCGCGAGGCGGACCAGAAGGTCGTCGGATGATGCGTTCATGTCGGCACTCCCTTGTCGATCACGTGCGGGTCGCGTCCGGCGCGACCCGGATCACGCCCATCATGCCGCCGGCCTGGTGCTCCAGGATGTGGCAGTGGAACATCCAGTCGCCGGGGTTGTCGGCGACGAAGGCGATCTCGACCCGCTCGCGCGGGGCCATCAGCACGGTGTCCTGCCACTCCCGGTACCGGGTCGGAACGCCGTTCCGGCCGAGCACCCGGAACGAGTGGCCATGCAGGTGGATCGGGTGGTGGAAGGCGGTGTCGTTGGCGAGCGCCAGAACGTGCGTCCTGCCCTGGGCCAGGGTCAGCATCGGCGCCATCACGTGCCCGGTCGCGGCGACGCCGTTGACGGTCCACACGCCCGCCCCCGCCGCTGTACCGCCCATCATCCCGCGCCCCATCATGCCCATCATCCCGCCCGCGAAACCCACCACGTGGCGCTCGGCTCTCGCCAGATCGGGCTCGGCGAGCGGGTTGTCGGGCAGGCGGATCGACGCTTCGGGCGGGTGGGCGCGCAGCGGCGTGTCGGCGTATGCGAGATCGATCAGCCTGTAGGCGCCGCGCGGGTAGAAGCCGTCGACCACTCGAAAGCGCTGGCCTGGCGCACCGGTCATATCGAGCACCAGGTCGGCGCGCATCGCCGGGCCGAGCACGATCCGCCCGCCCTCCGGCGCGTGCGGCTCGACCGGATGGCCGTCCAGCGCCACCACCAGCGGGGCGTGGCCCTCGAACTCCAGGCCGAAGATCCGGGCGTTGGCGGCGTTGATCAGCCGCAGCCGGACGCGCTCGCCGGCCCGCACCGCGAAGCTTTCCGGCACGGTGCCGTTGATGGTGACCGAGTTCCCGATGCGGCCGGCCATGGCGATGTCGTGCATGGTCTCGAAATCACCGCTGATCGAGGCGTCGCCGAGCAGGCGCCAGTCGTCGAGCAGCCAGGTGACGTCACGGTCGACGGCAATCGGTTCGGCCTCGTCGACGATCAGGGGGCCGGACAGCCCACGATCGACCTGCTCGGCGCTGCGCTGGTGCGGGTGGTACCAGAAAGTGCCGGCGTCGAGCGCGTCGAACTCGTAGACGAAGCTCTCGCCGGGCGCGATCGGCCGCTGGGTCAGGTGCGGCACGCCGTCCATGGCATTCGGCACCCGCAGCCCATGCCAGTGCACGGTGGTATCCTCGGCGAGCGCGTTCTCGACCACCACCCGCAACCGTTCGCCCTGGCGCACCCGGATCTCCGGCCCCGGCACCGTACCGCCATAGGCCCAGACGGCGGTTTCGGGATGCGGCGTCGGAACCAGGCGGACTCGGGCCGCCGCCGGCCGCAACCGGAACTGACGCAGTGCCTCCCGGGCGGCGGCGGCACCGCCCGCACCCGCCAGCAGCGCGGTCGCGCCGAGGCCGGCCAAAACGGCGCGGCGGGTGGGATCGGCGATCGGGTCGGGCGGCATGGTTTGATGTCCTGCGCGGCGGTGCGGCAGCACCGGTCCCCGCATCCTGCCACGCCGCGCGCGCCGGCACACGCCTCGGCAACGGGATTCGCGCGCGGCGGCGAGGCTTCCGCTATCGACACCGGGCCGCTCCGCGCTATGTATCGGGCGGTCGAACCGCCCTCGGGCCCGAACGGAGGACTCCCCCATGCCCATGCAGTACCTGCACACCATGGTCCGGATCAGCGACGTCGACGCCAGCCTGCGGTTTTACTGCGAGTTGCTCGGCATGAAGGAGATCCGCCGCTACGACAGCGAAAAGGGTCGCTTCACCAACATCTTCCTGGCTGCGCCGGCGGACGAGACCGAGGCCGCCTCCGACCGGAAGGCGCCGCTGGTGGAGTTGACCCACAACTGGGATCCGGAGGACTACAAGACCGGCCGGGCCTGGGGCCACCTGGCGTTCCGGGTCGACGACATCTACGCCACCTGCCAGCGCCTCATGGACAACGGGGTGATCATCAATCGGCCGCCGCGCGACGGCTATATGGCGTTCATCAAGTCACCGGACGGCATCTCCATCGAGCTCCTGCAAAACGGCAGCGCCAAGGACCCGGCCGAGCCCTGGGCCTCGATGGCGAACACCGGCAGCTGGTAAATCCGACCCGGCCCGTTCCCGGCACCGGAACCATCCCGGGTAAAGGGACGTTCCGGAGCCGTTCAGCGCGCACCCGCGAAAACCCCCGACAGCAACATAGACGGACCATGGCAGCCTTCGACCGACGTTCGCTCCTGCAGCTCCTGATCGCCGCCGGGACCGCTCGCTTGCTGGGAGGCGCGGCGCCGGCGGAGGCCGCGACCGGGCTGGAGTTCGGCCCGGCCGAGCCGTTCTCCTACGACTGGCTGAAGCAGCACGCCAGGGACCTGGCGGCCCAGCCCTACCGGGAGCCGCCGCGGCCCGACCCGGCGATCGTGTCGCGGATCGACTACGACGCCCACGGCAAGCTACGCTTTCGCAAGCAGTATTCGTTGTACCGCCACAGCGCCTACCCGATCTCGTTCCAGCACGTCGGCATGTTCTTTCCGAAAACCGTGAAGATGCACGCCGTCGACGGAGCGACCGCCCGCGAGATCATCTACGACCCGACCTATTTCACGGTCGGCGAGGGCCATGTGGCGGCCGGGCTCGGCCCGCAGCCGTCGGCTTTCGCGGGCTTCTGGATCCACGAGCCGGACCGCAAGGGCGACCTCGACAAGGTCGAGCCTTGGGCGACGTTCCTCGGCGCCTCCTACTTCCGCGGCGTCGGCGAGCTCGGCCAGGTCGGACTGTCGGCGCGCGGCATTGCGCTGGCACCAGGCGCCCCTGGTCCGGAAGAATTTCCCGATTTCGTCGCCTACTGGTTCGAGCCGGCGGCGAGCGAGGACGCCCCGGTCACGGTCTACGCGCTGCTGCACGGGCCATCGGTGGCCGGGTCCTATCGCTTCGTGATGCACCGCACCTCGGGCGTGGTGATGGACATCGAGGCGAGCATCCACCCGCGCCGGACCGTCGAGCGGCTCGGGCTGGCACCACTCACCTCGATGTATTGGTTCTCGGAGACCTACCCGACGCGGGTCGACTGGCGGCCGGAAGTGCATGATTCCGACGGCCTCGCGCTGTGGACCGGCACCGGCGAGCGGATCTGGCGGCCGCTCAACAACCCGCCACAGGTTATGATTTCCAGCTTCCTCGACGAGCGTCCGCGCGGCTTCGGCCTGGCGCAGCGCGACCGCAACTTCGACCACTACCTGGACGGCGTGAAGTACGACAAGCGGCCGACGGCCTGGGTCGAGCCGGTGGGAGACTGGGGCCGTGGCAAGGTACAACTGGTCGAGCTTCCGACGGACGACGAGATTCACGACAACATCTGCGCCATGTGGGTGCCGGACGCGCCGCACGGCGCCGGCAGTCACATCGATATCGCCTACCGCCTTCACTGGCTGGCCGACGAGCCGTTTCCGACCCGGCTGGGGCGGTGCATGGCGACCCGGCTCGGCAACGGCGGGCAGCCCGGCCAGCCGCGACCGGGGCCCAACGTGCGGAAATTCATGGTGGAGTTCCTCGGCGGGCCGTTGGCCGAGTTGCCGATGGGACAACTGCCCGAGGCTGTGCTGAGCGCGTCGCGCGGAACCTTCTCCTACATCTTCACCGAAGCCGTGCCCAACGACGTTCCCGGCCATTGGCGCGCCCAGTTCGACCTCACGGTCGACGGGACCGAACCGGTGGAACTGCGCTGCTTCCTGCGAACTGGCAGCATCGTCCTGACCGAGACTTGGCTGTACCAGTACCACCCGACGGTACGGTAGGCGCGCTTCAGGCGCCGCCGGTCGGCGACCACAGCCGGCGAATGACTTCGGCGTTATCGCGGAACGCGGCCAGGATCGCCGGGTCGAAATGGGCGGGATCGCACCGCCCGTCGCCCTCGAGCAGGATCCGGCAGACGGCGGCGTGGTCGAACGCCGGCTTGTAGGGCCGCGCCGCCCGCAAGGCGTCATAGACGTCGGCGACCGCGACCAGGCGGGCGACCAGCGGGATCGCGTCGCCGGCGCTTCCTTGTGGGTAACCGGAGCCATCGAAGCGCTCGTGATGATGCAGGGCCGCCTGCACCGCGAGGCCACCGGGGTCGAAGCCCGCCGCCAGCAGCAGGTCGCCGCCGCGGCTGGTGTGGAGTCGGATCTCGGCGATCTCGTCCTCGGTCAGCGCACCGTCCTTGGCGAACAGTTCGCCCGACATCGCGCTGCGTCCGACGTCGTGCAGTGAAGCCGCATAGGAGAGTTCCGCCGCCGCCGCCACGTCGTGGCCAAGGGCGGTGGCCAGCAGGTGGGTAATCAGCCCGACCATCGCCTCGTGCTGGTGCAGCAGTTCGTCAGATGTCTGCCGGATCGCCGTCAGCAGCGTCGTGGACGCGGCATCCACGGTCTCCTGCGGCTCCGTCGGTGCGGTCACGGCGTCCCCCCCCTCGGCCATCTGCGGTCATCCAGAGTATCTGCTGACGATCGACGAAACGCAAAGCGCCGCCAGCGCTGACCAGCGTCGACAGCCGCTAGACCCGCGGATCCTCCCAGAAGCGCTGATCCATGGCGAGTGCCGGGCGCTCGCAGCCAGCCTCTCCGACCACCTTCGCCGGCACCCCGGCGACGGTGGTGTTGGGCGGCACGTCGCGCAGGACCACGCTGCCGGCGCCGACGCGCGAGCATTGACCGATTTCGATGTTGCCGAGGATGGTGGCGTTGGCACCGATCAGCGCGCCCCGCCGAACCTTGGGGTGACGGTCACCCGTCTCCTTGCCGGTGCCGCCCAGGGTAACGCCATGCAGCAGCGACACCTCGTCCTCGATCACCGCGGTTTCGCCGACCACCACGCTTGTCGCGTGGTCGATCAGGATGCCCCGGCCGATGCGGGCCGCCGGATGGATGTCAACGCCGTACACTTCAGAGGTGCGCGACTGCACGTAAAGGGCGAGCGCCCGGCGGCCGTTGCTCCACAGCCAATGCGCCACCCGGTAGGCCTGCAGTGCCTGGAAGCCTTTAAAATAGAGGAAGGGATCCAGGTAACTGTTGCAGGCTGGATCGCGGTCGAAGACGGCCGAGAGATCGGCCCGGACCAGTTGCCCAATATCGGCCTCGCCATGAATCGCCTGGTCGATCGTCTGGCGCAGCGACAGGCCGGTGATGGATTCGGAACCGAGCTTTTGCGACAGGTGGTAGGCGAGCGCGTGCTCGAGCGTGTCATGGGCCAGCACGGTGGCGTGCAGGAAACTCGCCAGGGCGGGCTCGGTACGAGCGGTCGCTTCGGCGTCGGCCCGCAGCCCATCCCAGATTGGATCGATCTGCGCCGCTATGCGTTGCGGCCACTGAACGTCAGCCATGGGCGTTCTCCTCGCCTGGCGTCCCGGAGCGGGCGCCGCGTCACGGGCGAGCCCCAGAGCTTGTTTCAAACAGTAGCGCTTTCAAGTCATCGCCGTCACCGCCGCCCCGGCACGGGTCCCGTTCCGCCATGTCACGCGCCGTTGCGGCCGTTCCGTCCTTAACGGCCGGTTAAGCGGCGCCTGCCAGTATCATCATCGTGCCGTGACCAAAGGCAGGCGATGACCACCGAGCCGACACCCGAGTCGACCGCGGGCCCGGGTTGGGAACAGCCAACGGGCGAGGCGGGTCCGATGGAAGCCACGCCGGCGACGGACATCGCGGTTGTGAGACGGACGTTGCGGCGGCTCACCGTCGCTGTCGCCGCCGTCGTGCTGGTCTCGATCCCGCTCCTGTTCGTGTTTGCCGGCATGCGGGCACTGCACGGGCACGCCGCCCTGGAAGCGACGGTTATGGCGGAAAGGCTGGCCGCACACGCCGCAGCCATCGGGTCCGGTGCGCTCGGTGTCGACCGCGCGGTCGACACCGAGGTGCGGCTTGCGCTGAAACAGCGTCGCTCCGACGGTCTCGTGATCGAACGCTCGCTTCTCGACTCCAGCGGCCGGCTGCTGATCGCGCCGCAGGGCGCGATCGCCCAACCGGTCCTCAGAGTGGGGGCTCCGGTCCGGCACAACGGTCGGCAAGTGGCGACGGTACAGGCCGCCACCAGCCTGCGGCCGCTTCTCGCCGAGACCGCGATGGTCGTGCTGTTCGCGGCCCTGGTGGCCGCGGGCCTGCACCTGGTGATCGACCGGATTGCGTTGCGGGCCCTCAGCAACGCCCTCGACCACCTTCAGGCGACCGCCCGCGAACGGGACAGGGCGCTGCGAGAGGCCTCGGAAGCCCTTGCCCAACTCGCCCGTCAGAACGCGCGCCTCAAGGCGGCGTCGGACGAACTGGCGCGGACCCGCGACGCGGCACTGTCGGCGGACCGGTCGAAATCGATGTTCCTGGCCGCCATGAGCCATGAGCTGCGGACTCCGCTGAACGCCATCATCGGCTTCTCGGAGGTGATGGCCCGCGAGCTATACGGACCGATCGGCCACGACAAGTACCGGGGCTACGCCGTCGACATCCGGACCAGCGGCGACCATCTGCTCGCCCTGATCGATGACGTCCTGGACCTGTCGCGGGTGGAAGCCGGCAAGCTGGTGCTGCGCCTCGAACCGCTGGACGTGGCGGAGCAGGTCGAGGCCTGCTGCCACCTGATCGAAGGGCGCGCGGCGGGGTCCGGCGTCCAGCTCGAATTCGCGCGCCCCCCCGACGATGACGGCGGCGTCATCCTCGGCGACCGGGTCCGGTTTCGGCAGATCGTCCTGAACCTGTTGACCAACGCGGTGAAGTTCACCAATCGCGGCGGCCGCGTGCGGGTCGAGATCGACGCGAGCGCGCCCCAGGGCGTCCTGATCCGCATCGCCGACACCGGGGTCGGCATGTCGGCGAGCGATCTCGATCGGGTGTTCCAGCCGTTCGAGCAGGTCGACGTGGGCTCGTCGCGGCCCTCCGAAGGCGCCGGCCTCGGGCTGGCGCTAAGCCGAGGGTTGGTCCGTGAGCACCAAGGCACCCTGCACATCGCCAGCGCGCCTTCACTCGGCACCACGGTAACCTTGACCTTTCCAAGGTTGCAGGACCGACCCGCCGTCGGCCAGAAGCTCGCGCTGTCGCTCGGTCACGCACTCGGGGACGCCCTGCGCGACACCGTCCCGGGAGCTTCCTGACCAGCAGCCCGAGGGCGGTCAGGCGAGCAACCTCGTTGTTGGCAACAGTTGTCATGCCAACTATTATCCGTCCATGGAAAGATCCGATCTCAACCGTAATTTCGGTTTCCTCGTCCACGACATCGCCAGATTGATGCGGGTGGCGTTCGACCGGCGTGGGCGTGAACTCGGGCTGACCCGCTCGCAATGGTGGGTGCTCACCGTTCTGTACGCGAAGGAGGGCGTCACCCAGTCCGAGCTGGCGGCGTTCATGGAACTGGAGAAGGCCACGCTTGGCCGGCTGCTCGACCGGCTCGAGGAGAAAGAGTGGATAGAGCGTCGCCCCGACCGCCACGACCGCCGAATCAAGCGCGTGTTCCTCACCGACCGCGTGCAGGGACTCATGCGATCGTTGCGGGCGATCGCCGCCGACATTCGCCGGGACGCCGCCAAGGGCCTCGGCCGCGAACAGCACGAGGCGTTCATCGACACACTGCTTATGATCAAGGCGAACCTGAACAGCTTCGACGAACTCCGCCGGCCGGTGACCGACGCTCATCGCGAGGCCGCGGATGACTGACCGGGCCGAGCCGGCCCGCGAGTTGGCGCCGACGACTGAGCCCGGGACCGCCGTGGAAGCGCGCGCGCGCCGCGGCCGCAGCCGGCGGCTCCGCCGATTTGTCCTGCTGGTGCTGGTGCCGATCGCGCTGATCCTCGGAGCTTCGGCCTGGTACGCCTTCACCGGCCGCTACGTGACCACCGAAAACGCCTACGTGAAGGCTCATATCGTCGCGGTCTCGACCGACATCGACGGCCGGGTGGTCGAAGTGATGGTCCGCAACAATCAGCGAGTCAGCGCCGGCGACGTGCTGTTCCGGCTCGACCCGGACCCATACTGGCTGCAGCTGCAGATCGCCGAGGCCAAGATCGAATCGGTTCGCAACGCCCTCGACGCGATGCGCGCCGACTATCGCCAGATCGAGGCGGAGATCGCCGAGGGGTTGGAAACGGTCCGTTATTTCGGTCGCGAGGCCGAGCGCCAGCGGTCGCTGTCCAAGACCGGCGCCGGCACCGCGGCACGCCTCGACGAGGCCGAATTCGAGTTCGCCTCCGCGCAGCAACGGGTGCGGGCCCTGCGCGAGAAGATCCGCAAGGTGCTCGCCGAGCTCGGTGGCGACCCTGAACGCGCGCCCGAGTTGCACCCGCAATACCTGGAGGCACTCGCCGAACGCAACCTCGCCGAGCTTCGCCTTGGCTACACCACGGTCCGCGCGCCCTCCGACGGCGTCGCCACACAGGTCAGTCTGGAACCGGGCGAATGGCTGGAGGAGGGCGAGCCGGCGTTCGGCCTGATCGCCATCGACAACACCTGGATCGTTACCAACCTCAAGGAGACCGAACTTACCCACATCCGCGAGGGCCAGGCCGTGGAGGTGACGGTCGATGCCTATCCCGACGTCGTGTGGAACGCCCGGGTGAGTTCGATCGCTCCCGCCACCGGGGCCGAGTTCGCGGTGCTTCCGCCCCAGAACGCCTCGGGGAACTGGGTTAAGGTGGTGCAGCGCGTTCCGGTCCGCATCGACCTCGAGCACGTCGAGGGACGCCCGCAGCTGCGGGCCGGAATGACCGCCTCGATCTCGATCGACACCCAGCGCGAACGCCGGCTTCTGACGGTCGCCCGCGACGCGATCGCGGCCTGGCGGGAGGACCGCGGCGGCCAGGCCCGCGCCGACTAAATCCCGTCGGTTCGAAATTGCCCGCCGACTTGCTCCATCGCCTGGGTTTGGCGTTCACCCCCTGGAACCAAGCGTCGAGCCGGGACCGCGCACGGTCTTCGGGACCCGGCTGTCGCGCACGCGCTTCCATGGACGACCTTCTCATCCCGTTCAGCCAATCCGGATCAAGATCGGTTTTTACAGGATTTGCCTTGACTGTTACGTTGATATCAACTTTATAAGATCATGTCAAACTCCGACGAGTTGCCCTTCGGCGTGACGCTCAGGGTCCGCGACACCTGCCTTTGCCTGCACGTTCAGCGGGCCGCCCGGGCGCTGGCGCGTCGCTTCGACGAGGCACTCCGGCCGGTCGGCCTGACCAACGGCCAGTTCTCGTTGCTGATGTCGCTCAATCGACCGACGCCCCCGCGGATCTCGGACGTCGCGACGCTGCTGGCGATGGACCGGACCACGCTGACCGCGGCCCTGAAGCCGCTCGAGCGACGCGGTCTTGTGGCGGTGACGGTCGACGAGATCGACCGCCGTGGCCGGCGCCTGGTCCTGACGCCGGAAGGCCGGGACCAGCTGGCGATCGCCTTGCCGATCTGGGAGCGCGCCCACGCCGAGATCGACGCGCTGATCATCGGCTCCGATCCCGAGACGCTTCGCGCCGACCTGCGCGCGCTGTCCTGAACCGATGACGCCCTGAACCGTCGGCACGCAACGCCGTTCCCAAGCGCCCGCTGCTGCGCTACTCCCTCCCCGTGGCAGCGCGCGCTCTCATGTTCCAGGGGACCGGATCCGACGTCGGCAAGTCGCTGATCGTCGCAGGACTCTGCCGCCTCTATGCCCGGCGCGGCCTGGCGGTACGGCCGTTCAAGCCGCAGAACATGTCGAACAACGCATCGGTCACCGTCGACGGCGGCGAGATCGGCCGGGCCCAGGCCCTGCAGGCGCAAGCCGCCGGCATCGACCCGGTGGTCGACCTGAACCCGGTGCTGCTTAAGCCGGAGACCGATACCGGCGCCCAGATCGTGGTGCACGGCCGCCGGGTCGGCCACGCCCGCGCCCGCGAGTACCAAGCGCTGAAGCCCGGCCTGATGGCCGCCGTGCTGGACAGCGCATCGCGCCTCGCCGTCCACGCCGACCTCCTGCTGGTGGAAGGCGCCGGCAGCCCGGCCGAGATCAACCTGAGGGCCGGCGACATCGCCAACATGGGCTTCGCCGAAGCCGCCGGAGTGCCCGTGGTGCTGGTCGGTGACATCGACCGCGGCGGCGTGATCGCGGCGATCGTCGGCACCCACGCGGTGCTGGAGGCCGCCGACCGCGCCCGGATCGCCGGCTACCTGATCAACCGGTTTCGCGGCGACGTGTCGCTGTTCGACGACGGCCTGACGGCGATCGGCACCCACACCGGGTGGTCGAGCTTCGGGGTCGTGCCGTGGTTCGCCGACGCCTGGCGGCTTCCCGCCGAGGACGCGGTGGCGCTGGAGCGGCCGTCCACCACCGCCCCCGACCGTGGCGACGCGGCGACCGGCAGGCCGGTGCTGGTGGCGGTGCCACGGCTGTCGCGAATCGCGAACTTCGATGACCTCGATCCGCTGCGCGCCGAGCCGGGGGTCGACCTTCGGATCATCGCCCCTGGGCGGGCCTTGCCGGGCGACGTCGATCTGGTGCTGCTGCCGGGCTCGAAGTCGACGATCGGCGATTTAAGTTTCCTCCGCGCGCAGGGCTGGGACGTCGACATCGCCGCCCATGTCCGCCGTGGCGGCCGCGTTCTCGGCCTGTGCGGCGGCTATCAGATGCTCGGTCGAACGGTCCGCGATCCCGATGGAGTCGAGGGCCCGGCGGGCGAGGCGCCGGGTCTCGGTCTGCTGGACGTCGAGACCGTGCTGACAGCCGACAAGACCCTGACCCTCACCGACGGCCGCCACCTGGCCACCGGAGAGCCGGTGCAGGGCTACGAGATCCACATCGGCCGGACCGACGGCCCCGACCGCGCGCGGCCCTTCCTGGCCCTTGCCGACGGCCGTGCCGAGGGCGCGGTGTCGGCGAATGGCCGGATCGCCGGATCCTATCTGCATGGCCTGTTTGCCGCCGACGGCTTCCGACGCGCCTACCTGCGGCAGATCGGCGGCTCCGGCGACGCCGGTCTGGGATTCCAGGCGATGGTCGAAACCACCCTCGACCGGCTGGCCGACCATCTGGAAACGCATCTCGACGCCGACGCCCTGCTGTCCGTGGCGCGGCCGCTGACGCTCGCCTCGGGCGCCGACACCCGCTCGAGGCGATGACCGTGATCGAGTCGCTGGACATCCGCACCCTGGCGTTCGTGGCATCGACCGTGTTCATGGCGATGACGCTGATCCTGACGCTTGTCTACGCCAGCCGGCGGGTCTACCCCGGCTTCGGGCACTGGGTGCTGTGGCAGGCGTGCCTGACCGCGGGTTCGCTCGAGTTCGCGTTTCGGACGCCCGACACGCCGGCGCCCATGCTGGTGCTCACCAGTTCCCTGATGCTGCTGTCATCGGCGCTGCTGTTCGAAGGCCTGTCCCGGTTCTACGGGCTCTACGCCAGCCGGCTGCCGGCAACCGCGAACTACGCGGCGGTAGCCGTCGCGGTCGCGGGTCAGCTCTGCTTCACCTTCGTGGTGCCTGACCTGGACGCCCGGATCCTGATCTACGCCGTGGTGCAGGCAGCCCTGCTGGCACGCTGCTCTCTGGAACCGCTGCGCCTGCCCGGTCCGCGCCGCAGCCTGGCGTTCTGGCTGATGGCCGGCGTGCTGATCCTGCTGGCGGTCAACAACCTTCACCACGTCTGGCAGGTCGTTCAGCCGGGTCCGGCGGTCGACCCTTTGCAGAGCAGCCAGATCCGGCTGGCGCTGATCGTCGCCGTCGTCGGCAACATTTTAGGCGCCTACGGCCTGCTGCTGCAGACCGGCGAGCGGCTTGAGGAGGAACTGGACCACGCCCGCCGGGACATCGAGATGATCGCCCGTACCGACAGTCTGACGGGACTCTGGAATCGCCGGCATTTCGAGGACATGGCCGAGGCCGAGGCGACGCGGGCACAGCGCTACGCCACACCGCTGGCGCTGCTGGCGTTCGACGCAGACCACTTCAAACGGGTCAACGACGAGTTCGGCCACCACGCCGGAGACGTGGTGCTGCAGGAGCTCGCCCGTCTCGTCGGCACGCGGATCCGGCGCTCGGACATCCTGTGCCGGTGGGGCGGCGAGGAGTTCATGGTCCTGGCGCCCGGGACCGCGCGCCACGCGGCGGCCGACATGGCCGACAAAATCCGCCAGGATGTCGCCAGCCACAGCTTTCCCGCGGTCGGCAAGGTGACGATCAGTGTCGGCGTCGGCCAGATCGAACCCGGGGAAAGCGCGCAGGGCTGGATGCGCCGCGTCGACGCGGCGCTTTACGAGGCCAAGCAGCGCGGCCGCAACCGCGTGGTTTCCGCCGACGCCGTGGAGACCGCGGCGAGCTGACGGCGCCGGGCGACGCCACGATTGGAAACCGCCGGCGAATCGTGTCAGCCTGCGCCCCGGGTTGTGCCGCCACTGAAGAGCGCGTTCGAACGCGACGCCGACGTCACCGAGCGGAGGATCAGCCAACCATGTTGTCTATCGGGGGATTTGTCATGAAGAGACTGGCCGGCGCATTTGCACTCCTTGTCCTGTCGACCGCGGCCCAGGCGGAACCGCTCAAGACCGGTGTCGACGGAACGTTCGCCCCGCACGCCATGCCGACGCTGAGCGGCGGCGTCGAAGGGTTCAACATCGACTTGGCAAACGAGATCGGCAATCGCACCAAGCGCGGCATCGTCATCGAGTCGACCCAGTTCTCGGGCCTGCTGCCCGGCCTGCAGGCCGGGTCCTATGATTTCATCGCGGCGCCGACCACGGTGACCCCGGAGCGCGCCGAGAACCTTCTGTTCACCGAGGGCTATCTGAACACGGACTTCCAGTTCGTGGTGCTGACCGAGACTCCCGACATCACCGATCTCGCGACGCTCAAGGGCAAGGTCGTCGCCGTCAACCGCGGTTCGGCCTACGACAGCTGGGCGCGCGGCCTTGCCGACAAGATCGGCTGGCAGGTCGAGACCTTCGGCACCAACACCGACGCGGTACAAGCGGTGATCTCGGGCCGGGCGCACGCCAACGTTGCCGGCAACACGGTTGCGGCCTGGGTGGTCAAGAAGAACCCGCGCCTGAAGCTGTCCTACCTGCACTCGACCGGCCTCGTCTGGGCGGCTCCGGTGCGCAAGGGCAACGAGGAGATGCGCAAGCTTGTCGAGAACGCGATCGAATGCATGAAGCTCGACGGCACCATGGCGGCGATGCACGAGAAGTGGTTCGGAACCAAGCCGGCCGCCGGCTCCGCCGCCGTCACCGTCTACCCGGGCTATGGCGTGCCCGGCACGACCGGCTACGACGCGACCGTGCACACACCGGACTGCAGCTGACCGGCGGCCGTGGGCGTCGCCACGGTGGCGCCCACGATGTCGCGTGACCCGACAGCCCCGCTGCCTGGAGCCCGACCGTGCCCGATTCCGCTGCGATGCTCGACGTCGCTGGCCTCAGAAAGCGATTTGGGACCCTGGAGGTCCTGCGCGGCATCGACCTGACGGTCCGCCCGCAGGAGTTGGTGTTCGTGATTGGCCCGTCAGGCTCCGGCAAGAGCACCCTGCTGCGCTGCTGCAACCGCCTTGAGGAGCCCGACGAGGGCTCGATCCGGGTCGACGGCGTCGAACTGCTCGATCCGCGTACCGACATCAACGCGATGCGCCGACAGATCGGCATGGTGTTCCAGTCCTTCAACCTCTACCCGCACATGACGGTGCTCTCGAACATCACGCTGGCGCTGCGCAAATCGCTCGGCAAGAGCCGGGCCGAAGCGCGCGACATCGGCGAGGCGGCGCTGGCGCGGGTTGGTCTCGCCGACAAGGCCGGCGCGTTCCCGGCGCAGCTCTCAGGCGGCCAGCAGCAGCGCGCGGCGATCGCCCGCGCGGTCGCCCTGGAGCCGAAGATCATGCTGTTCGATGAACCGACATCGGCGCTCGACCCGGAACTGGTCGGCAGCGTGCTGGCGGTGATGCGCGAGCTTCGCGGCGCCGGCATGACCATGGTGGTGGTCAGCCACGAGATGCGGTTCGCCCGCGAGGCCGCCGACCGGGTGGTGTTCATGGACGAGGGCGCGATCGTCGAGGAGGGCCCGCCCGAGCAGCTCTTCGGGGCTCCGGGCCACGCCCGCACCCGCAGCTTCCTCGCCAATTTCGGCGGCTGACGGACCGCCCGGTGGACGCCTCGGCCATCTTCCTCGACGCCTTCCTCAACCGGGCGGTGATCGATCGCTACCTGCCGGACATCCTCAAGGGCATGGTTGTCACGGTCGAGATCGCGCTCGCCGTGGTCGCCACCGGCATTGCGCTCGGGCTGGCCCTGGCCGCGCTGCGGAGTTTCCGGGTGCGCGCCGTCAACGCCGCCATCGTGTTGTTCGTCGACGTTTTCCGGGCGTTGCCACCGCTCGTCGTGATCCTGATCGTCTACTTCGGCCTGCCAAGCGTCGGCATCACCCTGTCCGGGTTCGCGGTGCTGTGGCTGGTGTTGTCGCTGGTGCTGGCGGCGTTTGCCGAGGAGATCTTCTGGTCCGGCATCCTGTCGATCCGCAAGGGGCAGTGGGAGGCGGCCCGTTCGACCGGCCTGACCTTCGTGCAGACCCTGGTCTGGGTGATCCTGCCGCAGGCGGTCCGGATGACCGTGCCGCCGCTGACCAACCGCACCATCGCGATCACCAAAAATTCCGCACTCGGCGCGGTGATCGGCGTGCCCGAGATCCTGATGCAGGCGCAGACCGCGCAAAGCTTCTCCGGCAACGCCACGCCGCTGCTGCTCGGCGCGATCGCCTACATCGTGCTGTTCGTGCCGGTGGTGGGGCTCGGCCGCTGGCTGGAGACCCGGTTCGCCTGGGGACGGAGCTAGAATCCTCCATGGACGTCTTCGTCAGCCAGTTCCTGAACGTCGAGATCATCACCCAGGCATGGCCGCTGCTGATGCGCGGGCTCGGCATGACCGCCCTGCTGTGCGTGGCGGTGATCCCGCTCGGGCTGGTCGGCGGGCTGCTGGTGGCGCTGGTGTGCCTGAGCCGGCACCGGGCGGTCCGCTGGCCGGCCTTCGTGCTGGTCGACTTCTTCCGGGCGGTGCCGCCGCTGGTGCTGCTGATCTTCATCTACGCCGGGTTGCCGTTCGCCGGCATCCGGCCGTCGCCGTTCGTGGCGGTGTGCGTGGCGTTCCTGCTGAACACCGGCGCCTACTACGGCGAGATCTACCGCGCCGGCATCGACAGCATCGGCAAGGGCCAGTGGGAGGCGGCGCGCTCGACCGGCCTGACCGCCGGCCAGACCCTGACCTGGGTGATCATCCCGCAGGCGGTCCGCAACGTGCTGCCGGACTTGGTCTCGAACACCGTCGAGGTCGTCAAGCTCACCTCGATCGCCAGCGTGGTGGCGCTTCCGGAATTGCTGTATTCGGCCGACATGGCCCGGTCGCTGACCTACAACCCGTCGCCGATCGTCGCCGCGGCGGCGATCTACCTGGCGCTGCTGTGGCCGTGCGTACGGCTGCTGAGCCGACTGGAGCACCGGGTTGGACGGTAGTACCGGAGCAGCGTCAACCATGTGACCGGTCGTTCACGTCGGCGCAACGTCGGCGAGCCGCCGTCGCTTCGTGGGCCCCGGATAGCCGCGGATTCGCCACGACTTCCGGGGTGACGACAGTGAGGGAGAGGGGCCGCTCACTGACTTGGCGGCGACCACGATCGCGCGCCTCCCCAACCCTGTCGTCATCCCGGCCGCCTCCCCAACCCTGCCGTCATCCCGGGCAAGCGCAGCGCGACCCGGGACCCACCCGCCGCTCCGTCGGCGCAACGTCGGCGAGCCGCCGTCGCTCAGGGTCCCGGATGACGACGATGGCGGGAGCGCCCCTCACGCCCCGAGCGCGAAGCCCTCGTAGCCGTTCGCGGCGATCGCCTCGCAGCGGTCGACATAGGCCGGAAAGCCGCCGATGTACGGCATGAACACCCGCGGCTTGCCGGGTACGTTGGCGCCGACATACCAGGAACTGCAGGTCGAACGCAGGCTGCCGCCGGCGACCTCGTTGACGTGCGCCACCCAGGCGTCCTCGGCCGCCAGCTCGGCCTCGATGCGGGTCAACCCGCGCCCCCTGAGGTGCCCCAGGCAGTCGGCGATCCAGTCGACGTGCTGCTCGATCGACGGCAGCATGTTGGTCAGCACCGACGGGCTGCCCGGCCCGGTGATCATGAACAGGTTCGGGAACCCGGTGGTGGCGAGGCCGAGATAGGCGCGCGGGCCTCCGTCCCACTTTTCGCGCAGCGCCCGACCGCCTTCGCCGCGGATGTCGATGCGCAGCAGCGCGCCGGTCATGGCGTCGAAGCCGGTGGCGTAGACGATGGCGTCGAACGGGTGATCGACCCCGCCGACGCGCACACCGGTCGGCGTGATCGCCTCGATCGGCGATCGGGCAACGTCGACCAGGGTCACATTCGCGCGGTTGAAGGTGCGGTAGTAGTCGGTGTCGACGCAGAGCCGCTTGCAGCCGATGACGTTGCTTGGGCACAGCGCCTCGGCAATTTCGGGGTCGGTGACGATCTCGCGGATCCTCTCGCGCACGAACTCGGCCGCCGTGGCGTTGGCGTCGGGGTCGAGGATCAGGTCGTTGAACGCCCCCATGAAGGTCAGCCCACCCTCCTTCCAGCGCGCCTCGTACTCGCGCCGCCGCTCCTCCGGGGTCGCCGCCAGCGCCGATTGCGGGTTCGGGCGGAAGGCGATGCCGTTCGGCATCCGACGGGCCTGCCGGCGGAGCGCCGGGTAGTCGGCCTTAACCCGGCGCAGCAATTCGGGATCGAGGGGCGCGTTGCGGGCCGGGATCGTGTAGTTCGGGGTGCGTTGGAACACCGTCAGATGCGCCGCCTGGCCGGCAATGATCGGGATCGACTGAATGGCCGACGAGCCGGTGCCGATGACGCCGACCCGGAGGCCCGTGAAGTCGACGGCGTCGTGCGGCCAGTGGCCGGTGTGGTAGGTGGCACCGGCGAAGACGTCGCGGCCGGGAATCTCCGGCAGGTTGGCCGCCGACAGGCAACCGGTCGCCATGATGCACCAGGTCGCGGTGAACCGGGCGCCGTCCTCGGCCTCCAGCCGCCAACGCCCAACCCCATTGTCGTAAACGGGAGTCTTCACCCGGGTGTCGAAGCGGATGTCGCGGCGCAGGTCGTAGCGGTCGGCGACGTGCTCGGCGTAGCGCAGGATCTCAGGCTGCGGCGCGTAGCGCTCGCTCCACTCCCACTCCTGCTGCAGTTCCTCCGAGAACTGGTAGGAGTACTGGATGCTCTCGACGTCGCAGCGTGCGCCCGGATAGCGGTTCCAGTACCAGGTGCCGCCGACGCCGTCGCCAGCCTCCAGCACCAGCGCCGACAAACCCATGCCGCGCAGGCGGTGCAACATGTAGAGGCCGGCGAATCCGGCGCCGACGATCACGGCATCGACGTCACGATCGGGCATGGCGGAAACTCCAACGGTAGTGGCGGCGGCGAAACCGTAGCGCATCCTTCCGGGCCGGACACTGGTTGCGAGTTGAGGAATCGACGTCGGGCAGTGGCGGGCCTGCCGACGGACGCGCTATCGTTCCGAAAAACAGCCTGAGGGACGAAACGCCATGACGATCACGATCCGACCGATCAACCCGCGGCGCGACGACTTCGTGGCCGAGGTCACGGGCGTCGACATCGCCGCCGGGGTCTCGAAGGCGGTGGCCGCGGAGATCGAAGCGGCCATGGACAGGTATGCCGTGCTGGTCCTCCCGGAGCAGCGCATCGACGACGACCAGCAGCACGCGTTCTCGCAGCATTTCGGACCGATGGAGACCGCCACCGGCGACATCGCCGCGCCCACCGAGCGGCGCCTGTCGATGGACATCAACGACATCTCGAACCTGGACAAGGACGGCCGGGTCCTGGCCCGCGACGATCGGCGCCGGCTGTTCGGGCTCGGCAACATGCTGTGGCACTCCGACAGCTCGTTCAAGGCGACACCGGCCAAGTACTCGCTGCTGTCGGCGCGGGTGATCCCCGGCGAGGGTGGCAACACCGAGTTCGCCGACATGCGCGCCGCCTGGGACGACCTCGACGAGAAGACCAAGGCCGACTGCATGCCGCTGGTCGCCGAGCACAGCCAACTGTACTCGCGCGGATCGCTCGGCTTCAACCAGTTCACCGACGAGGAGCGACTCAAGTGGGCGCCGGTGATGCAGCGCCTGGTGCGTCGGCATGAGGGCAGCGGCCGGCTGTGCCTCTACCTCGCGTCCCACGCCGGCGCCATCCAGGGCTGGCCGGTGCCGGAAGCCCGCATGTTCCTGCGTGACCTGACAGAGCACGCCACCCAGCGGGAGTACGTCTATTCGCACCGCTGGCGGCCGTTTGACCTGGTGATATGGGACAATCGGGCGGTGATGCATCGGGCGCGCCGCTATGACCACACGCAGCCGCGCGACATGCACCGCACCACCGTCGCCGACCGCGCGCCGACCCTCGACCAGCCGTTGTAAGCGTCAAGGCGGCCCGCCTCAGCGGCGGCCGCCACCGCTGCCACCGCCCGAGCCGCCGCCGGGGCCACCACCGACGCTCCCCCCAACCGCGCCACCAATTCCGCCGACCGGGCCGCCGACGCTGCCCGAGCCGGCTCCGCCCGACCCGACGCTGCCCGACCCGACGCTGCCCGACCCGACGCTGCCCGAGCCGGCTCCGCCGGACCCGACGCTGCCCGACCCGGCTCCCGATCCGGATGACCCGCTCCCGTTGGCGCCAACCGCGTCCGAGGTTCCGCCGGGTTCCCCGGCGCTCGACGTTCCGCCGGGTCCCCCGGCGCCCGACGTTCCGCCGGATCCCCCGGCGCCCGAAGCCCCAGAGCCGGCTGCACCGCTGCCACCCGGATCGGGCCCTCCAGCCCCGCTGTCAGAGGCACCGCCGGGCCCATCCGGCCGACCGGCGCTGGCGAGAGTCGACGCCGGTCTGTCCGCAGGTCGGGCGAAGCGGCCAACCAGAGGTCGATCGGCACTCCCGCCAACAGGGCCAGCCTCGCTGGCAGCGCCGGTCGATGTGTCGCCGGGCGGAACACCCCATCGGACGTCCTGCGACAGTTCAAGGGACGGATCGACGCCGCCATCGGATGCCACCGCGGGTGGAGGATCCCCGCCGGCCGCAGGCTGCGAGGGCGGCAGCGCCGGGTTCACCACCAGCGGGTCGACGGTCGTCAGCCGGGTCACCAGGTCGGAGGTCAGCGTACCTGTCTCTTCGGCACCCATCGTGCGCTGGTAGTCGCGGATGGCGGCCCGCGTCCTCTCGCCGAGAATACCGTCAACCGGTCCGGGATTCAGCCCGGCACGCTGGAGCGCGTGCTGCACGCTGCCGATCAGGAGCGCCTCCCCGAACGGATTTGGGGCCACCGGGCCGGTGGAGGCGGTCGGCGCCGACGTCGGCTCAGACGGCGCAGTTTCGGGTGCCGCAGGCTTGGAGGCTGGAAGCGCGCGTCGTGCGGGCTCGACCACGGCCGACTCCGGCCGCGCCATCGGAGCCGTGACCGGCGGCAGCCCTCGAGCGGACGGCTCCAAAGCTGCCGCGTCCACGGTTTCAGCGCTTGGCGGAAGGCTGACGTAGCCCGATTTCGGCACTTGCAACGGGGGTGCTGTCCGCAACGCCGCCGTCGGCGCCAAGCGATCCGGAGCGGGTTCCGGTAGCGACAGCGGGCGCAGGACCGAGGTTGGGACTTCGGGCCCGAGCGACGGCGGGCGGGCGGGGATCGAAGGGCTTTCAGGGCCCCAGTCGCGGGCAACCGCCGGCTCCGGACGCCGTTCGATGCGCGGCGGGATCCGGCCGGCCGGGGCTCCCACCGTCGCGTCGAGAAGCGGTGCCTGCGGAACGCCGACGACCTGTAGCGGCGCCGACCCCGAAGGTCCGGCGTCGGTGACCGGCGGTCTGGCCGGCTCCGATGCCGCGACAATCGGTCTCGCTGGCGAAACGGTGTCGAAGTCCGGCGCCCACGCCGTCACGGTCTCCCGAACCAGCGACAGCGCGATCGGCCGGTTCCGCGTGGCTTGATCGGCAGCGCCCGGCGCGGGATCGTGGTCGATCACGGTCGTGATGTAGGCGGCCGAAAGACCGGTTGTGGCAACCAGCAGCGCCGCGCCGGCCATGAACCAGGAGGCCGATGACGGCGGCCACGGGACCCGCCCCAACAGTTGCCGGGACCAGTCGGGAAGCGTGTTGGGGACGGGCGGTCGGCGGGGAAACGCTCCGCTGGAACTCGGCTTGTCCGAGGTGGTCGGACGCACGGGACCGGCCGCGGCGAGTACCTCGAACCCGGCGAACGCCGGAACGTCCTCATCGGGCCCCGGCCGATCCTGCCCAGCCGCAGCCTCCAGACCGGCGATCGGCCGCTCACCGGCCTTGCCGGCATCGGGCGGCCGGGCTTCGGTTGCTTGAGCCCTGGGACGATCGTTTCCGGGGCGTCGGCCGGCCCTGGCCGCGGCGGTCGGGGGGGCAGGCTTGCTCTTGCGAGTCGCCCGGGTGAGCGGCTTCGACGGCTTGGCGGGAACCGGAGCCTTGCCAGCCTTCGAACGCGCAGTCGGGGCGGGATCGCCGAGTCGCGGAGGATCTACGGTCTCCCTGGGCGGCTGTCGTGGCGCCCGACCGGCCGACGGACTGCCAAACGAGGGGCTCACGGACTCGTGATCCGGATTCCCACCCGCGCCGCCATCCCGCGCGATTTCCGCGAAGCCACGATCCCACTCCGGCGGAGGCCGGACGTGGCGGTCGGGTGATGGATTGACGCGACGCATCGGCGCGCTCCGGGTGATTGTCTCGGCTTAAGCCGCGCTGCACGCAGCAGCAACGGCTCTCCTCCTCTGCCGGTTGTCCCCTTAAAAACGTCCCTCGAACCGCGGCGGTTCCGTCACCACTCCCGACCGCCCCGGTCGATCCACGCCCCTCGCGGTGCCGGATCAGATGCCGTCAGAGCCCGTCGGCGCCGCCACGGTGGCCCGTGAAGTCCGGGCCGGCGGGCGAACCGCTCGATCCGGATGGTCGTATGGCGACCCCCGCGGTGCCGAACAGCTCACCGAGAGCGCGGACCAGGCCGGCCAGAGGTCCGGCGGGTGGATCGGCCGGAACGGGCCCTCCGCCAGACCGAGACGCCTCTGCCCGTCGGAACCGCACCGGATCCGAGGTCTCGATCCGGCGAAGCAGCGCGGTGTCCACCACTCCGTCCGGTCGAGCGCCGACCCTCTCCTGAAAGATCTTTACCGCCGCCACCGTCCGAGGCCCCAAAGCACCGTCGACCGGCCCCGGGTCGATGCCGTGGCTGTGCAGGGCGCGTTGAACGTTGCCGACCAGCGGGGAGCGCTGGGGAAGAGGCGGCGAGGCAGCCGCCGCGCGGACCGCAGCGTGGGACCGCGTTTCGGCCAGCGCCGCCGTCCGCGCCTCGGCCACCAATCCCGCTTCCGGCAGTTCCGCAAGCGTCTCGACGGGGACCGTTTCAGCCGCGGCACCCGGGGCCGTGATTACCGGCTGCGGAGCGACCGCCGTCTCCGGTTCGGGCGTCCTGGGCATTTCCGGCGATGGGTGTCGCCCAAAGGCCGAAAGCACCTCCGGCGGCTGCGGCGAGGCCACCAGGGGCAGAGTCGGAGAGAGAGCCGCTACCTCCGCCAGCGTCGTCCCACGATCGGTAGGGGCGCCTCGATCGGCGGCGGTCGGCGCAAACAGCGATGCGCCGGCAACACCGGAAACGACGACCACGATGACCGCGACCAACCCCGGTCGCCCCATGGCGAACGCCGGCAGCGAGCCCGTCAGCCAAGCGCCGATCCATGGCCGATGGGTGCCTTGGCCGAAGGGAACGCCGGGATCCGGGCGTTGCGGGAACGCCATCGCGGCAACCACGGGGCCGCCGGCGTCCGGCCACCCGATCGCCGGCCCGGCAACCGGTTGGACGAAGTCGAAGGTCGCGACCGGCACAGCGAGCCTTGCTGGATCCGGCCGGTTCCCCGCAGCGCCGAAATTGCCGCCAGCTATCACCGCAAAGCCACGCTCCCACTCCCGCGGCGGTTGGGGTTGATCGAAGGTGGTCCGCGTGAGGCGTCGCATTCCGCGCGCTCCCGGTTAGGTTGCCGCTGCCGCGGCCGCCGGATCCGGAGGTCACGGCGGCTCACCCCCTCGGGCCAAGGCCCACACAGAAACGGTCCAATCATCCCCTGGGTTCCGCCGCCGGTCGCGAAGCCTCGGGCGGGCCGCGCGCTACGACATCGGTGGCGCCTGAATCTCGCGAAGCAGCTTGCGCCGGATCTGGCCGAGATAGTCCTGGTAGTTGTCGGCCCGCATCACGAACGCGCCGTCGCCGCCGATCAGTTGGTCCTCATAGTAGTCAGCGAGGCCCAGTACCTGGTTCTCGATGGCCAGCGCGTTGATCGTGGTGCCGGAGGCCAGCACGTCGGTTCGGGCGCTGACCAGCGCCTCGCCCTGATTGTTGTAGCCGTCGCCGGACAGGTCGATGGCGCGACGCACCCCCTCGAACCCGTTACCGGCGAACAGACTGTTGGCGAAGCGAATGGCCGACGAAATCGAGGTGGCGCCGGTCTGGATCAGCCTTGGCGATCGGTCGATCATGCCGGCGAACGCCTCTGCGTCGGCGGCGCTGGCGATCCGGGTCCAGGGCACCACGATCTCGTGGCGGTCGGTGCTCGCCCATTCGATCAGGGTAACGGCGATCGAGCCGTTGACGCCGATGGCGATCGCATCCGCCAGATCCGGGTCACGGAAGGCGTGGGACAGTCCCTCGAGCTGCAGGTTGAACTCGATGTAGTCGACGCTCGCCGAGGAATCGACGGCCAGAACCAGCTCCAGGTCGACCGGTTCGGCGCGCGCGGGATTGCCCCATCCGACCGTGACGGCGACGAGCAGGGCGAGGATGACAGCGCGCATGGGTCTATCGGGCCGTTGGCGGTGCAAACGTCAGCAGACCCCGTCTTTCAGGCGAGGATGTGGCGGGCTCGCTGAGGCTCATCGCGAACATCGAAAGCCCCAGCCGGGCCCAACAGCGCCTTCGGGTCACGGGGGAAGCGTCCCGGCGCCAGGCAACGGCAGGCCGGCACTCTGACCCTCCCCGTCGCGACGCCGGCTGACCGGCGTTTGGCCGATTTCGCGCAGCAGCTTGCGCCGTATTGCCTCGGGATAATCCGGATAATCGTTGGCCGTCATCACGAACGCCCCGAACCCGCCGATCACACGCTCGCTGAAGTACTCTTCCAGATCGGGCATCTCGTTGAGGATCACCAGAGCGTTGATCGTCACGTCGCGGGCGAGCGCGGCGTCGCGGGCCAGATCGATCCGGCGGCCCTGGTTCTGGACGCCGTCGGACGAGATATCGATGACCCGTCGCGACGCGACGAAACCGTTGCCGTCGAACTGCGCTGCGGCGAAGTCGATGGCACCGGAGATCGAGGTCACGCCTTCCCCGAAGGCCCGCCGCAGCCCGGCAACCTCGCTCGCGAACGACGCGGCGGCAGCTTCGCCGTCAAGGCGCGTCCAGGGTATCTGAACCACCTGTTGAAAGCGGCCCGACCACTCGACCACCGTCACCGCGATCGATCCCAGCGGCCCGCCGGCGATCGCCCGGTGGACCGCTTCGTCGCGAAAGGCGTCGGCAAGGCCACCGATCTGCAAGGCGTATTCGCGCCGGTCGACGCTGTCCGAGGAATCGATGGCGAGCACCAGTTCGAGATCGACTGGGACCTCGGCGATCGCCGAGTCCGGAAGGCCCCCGCCAGCCCAACCCAGCAAGGCGGCTCCGACCAGCCACGGGATGCCGGCTCGACCCTCCATGCCCTCAGCGTTGCACCGCCGGGCGGCTAAATCCAGTGTGCCGGCTTGACCCCTCGCGAGGCTGTGACCACACTCATAGGCACACGAACGATCCCTTGGATCGCGGGGGTCGGCAGGGACGGGTCGGCAAGGGACGGGTCGGCAGGGACGACGGCCGGAACGATGGCGGTGGGAACCTTTACGCGGCCGAGGAAACTGGGGGACGCGCTCGCCGCTCTCCACGACCGCCCCTGGACGGTGCTGGCGGGTGGGACCGATCATTACCCGGCCCGTGTCGTTCACTCTCCGGACGAGAACCTTCTCGACATCACCGCCCTGCCGGAGCTGCGTGGTATCGGCCGCACGCCCGGCGGCGGCCTGACGATCGGAGCCGCATCGACCTGGAGCGAGGTGATCGCGGCAGACCTGCCACCGTCCTGCGACGGCCTGAAGTCCGCCGCGCGTGAGATCGGCGGCCTGCAGGTTCAGAACCGCGGCACGGTCGGCGGCAACCTTTGCAACGCCTCGCCGGCCGCCGACGGGGTGCCGGCCCTGCTGTCGCTCGACGCCGAGGTCGAACTGGCATCCGCCGAGGGCAGCCGGCGCCTGGCGCTCGACGCGTTCGTGCTTGGCAACCGACGGACGGCGCGGCGGCCGGACGAGCTGCTGACGGCGATCCACATCCCGGCGACCGCGCTGGAAGGCGCCGGCCGGTTCCTCAAGCTCGGCGCCCGGCGCTACCTGGTGATCTCGATCGTCATGGTCGCCGGCACCCTGACCGTAGCCGGTGACGGCTCCGTGGCGGCGCTGCGGCTGGCAGTCGGCGCCTGCTCGACGGCGGCGGTGCGGCTGCGCGGCCTGGAACACGATCTGGTCGGCCGGCCGGCCGCCGGCATGGCCGCGTCCGTCTCGGATGCCCACCTCGCCGGCCTCGCGCCGATCGACGACGTGCGCGCCAACGCCGGCTACCGCCGCGCCGCCGCCGCCGTGCTGGTGCGGCGCTGCCTCGCCGAGCTGGCGGCGGCGTGACGGAGGCGGCCCTGACGGTCCCCATCGCGCTGACGGTTCCCATCGCGCCGACAGTCCCCATCACGCTGACGGTCAACGGCGTCGAGCGGTCGGTGACGGTCGACCCGGCGCGCCGCCTCGCCCGGGTGCTGCGCGACGATCTCGGCCTGACCGGCACCAAGGTCGGCTGCGATGCCGGCGATTGCGGCGCCTGCACGGTGCTGCTGGACGGTGCCCAGGTGTGCGCCTGCCTGGTGCCGGTGGCCCAGGCCGAAGGGGCCGCGGTCGTCACGGTCGAAGGGCTGGCCGGACCGGACGGGCGGCTGTCGACCCTGCAGCGCGCCTTCCACCGCCACGGTGCCGCGCAGTGCGGGATCTGCACCCCCGGCATGCTGATGGCGGCCGCCGACCTGCTGGCCCGCGAGGCCCGGCCGAGCCGGGCGCAGGCGCTGGACGCGCTCGGCGGCGTGCTGTGCCGCTGCACCGGCTACCAGAAGATCGTCGAGGCGGTGCTGGACGCCGCGTCCGACGCCGCCGAGCCGGCGATGCCGGTGGCCGGGAGCGCAGTCGGGGCGCGGGTCGGCCGGCTCGACGGCACCGCCAGGCTCGACGGCAGCGAGCGCTACGCCGACGACGGCCAGCCCGACGGCGCGCTCTGGCTCCGGATGCTGCGCTCACCGCACCCGCTCGCCGACTTCGCGCTCGGCGACGTCGACGGGTGGCGGACGGCGAACCCCGGGGTGGTGGCGGTGCTGACCGCCGCCGACGTTCCCGGCAGCAACAGCTTCGGGATCTACCCCACGCTCAAGGACCAGCCGGTGTTCGCGGACCGCTTCGTGCGCTACCGCGGCGAGGCGGTGGCGGCGGTCGTGGTCGAGGACCGCGCGACGTTCGAGGCGCTCGACCTCGCGGGGTTCCCGATCGCCTGGAGCCCGCGCGCCGCCGTGGTCGGCATCGAGGCGGCGACGACCGAGGGCGCGCCGCTGCTGCACCCAGGCTCACCAGGCAACGTGCTGGTGCGCGGCCGGGTGGCGAGCGGCGACGTCGACGCCGCCTTCGCCGGCGACGCCCTGGTGGTCGAGGGCGAGTTCGAGACGCCGTTCGTCGAGCACGCCTACATCGAGCCGGAGGCCGGCTGGGCACGCCCGGTCGAGGCGTCGGACGGCTCGCGACGGATCGAGCTGCGGGTCACCACCCAGACGCCCTACATGGACCGCGACGAGGTCGCCCACGTGCTTGGCATCGCGCCGGAGCGCGTGCGGGTCATCCCGTCGGCAGTCGGCGGCGGGTTCGGCGGCAAGCTCGACCAGTCGGTGCAGCTGCCGCTGGCAGTCGCCGCCTGGACGCTCGGTCGGCCGGTGGCCGCGCTCTGGACCCGGCCGGAAAGCCTCGCGTCCTCGACCAAGCGCCACCCGGCGCGGATGCGGGTGGCGCTGGCGGCCGACCGCGCCGGCCGCATTCTCGGCTACCGCTTTCACGGCGATTTCGACACCGGCGCCTACGCCTCCTGGGGGCCGACCGTCGCCGGCCGGGTGCCGGTTCACGCGCCCGGGCCGTACCGGGTGCCGGCGGTGCTGGCGACCAGCGCGGCGATCTACACCGACGGGCCGCCGTCGGGCGCGTTCCGCGGCTTCGGGGTGCCACAGGCGGCGATCGCCGGGGAAGCGCTGATGGACCGCATGGCCGACCGGCTCGGCATCGACCGGCTGGAGTTCCGGCTCGCCAACGCGCTGCGCGCCGGCGACGTCACGGCGACCGGGCAGCGCATCGAGGCGTCGGTCGGCCTGGCCGCCTGCCTGGAGGCGCTGCGCCCGCACTGGCGGGAGTATCTCGCGGCCTGCGCGACCGCCGACCGCGGCGGCAGCGTCCGCCTCGGCGCCGGCATCGGCTGCATGTGGTACGGCTGCGGCAACACTTCGATGAGCAACCCGTCGGTGATGCGGCTCGGCCTCAGGCCGGATGGCGGCCTGATGCTGTACAACGGCGCCGTCGACATCGGCCAGGGCAGCCACACGGTGATGGCGCAGATCGCCGCCGACGCGCTCGGGGCGCCGCTCGACCGCATCGCCCAGGTGTGCGGCGACACCGACCGCACCGCCGACGCCGGCAAGACTTCGGCGTCGCGCCAGACCTTCGTCTCCGGCAAGGCCTCGGAACTGGCTGGCCGCGATCTGCGCGCCCAACTGCTGCGGCTCGCCAACGCCGGCGACGACGCGACGCTCGCCTTCGGGGACGGCCGGGTGATCGTGCGCCACGACGGGCGGGAGCGGGCGATCGAGCTGGCCGGCCTGCCGATCGACGCCGCCGGCGACGTGCTGGCCGGCACCGGCACCTTCGACCCGCCGACCGCGCCGCTCGACGCCGACGGCCAGGGCATCCCATACGCCACCTACGCCTTCGCCGCCCAGATCGCGCTCGTCCAGGTCGACGTCGAGCTTGGCACGACGAGGGTGCTCAGGATGGTCGCCGCCCACGACGTCGGCCGCGCCGTCAACCCGACGCTGGTGGAGGGCCAGATCCACGGCGGCATCGCCCAGGGCCTGGGCTTGGCGCTGATGGAGGAATACCTGCCGGGCCGCACCGAGAACCTGCACGACTACCTGATCCCGACGGTCGGCGACATGCCGGAGATCACCTGCATCCTGGTCGAGGATCCGGAGCCGCTCGGCCCCTACGGCGCCAAGGGCATCGGCGAGCCGGCGCTGGTGCCGACCGCGCCGGCTATCCTCGGCGCCATCCGGCACGCCACCGGCGCCGACATCACCCGCACCCCGGCGCTGCCGCACCGGGTGTTGGCGGCGCTGCGCGCGGTCCGGAGGGCGGCGGAATGACCGCGACCGCGACCACCGGCCACGCCGGACTGGTGCGCTGCGACGCCTGCCCGGTGCTGTGCCGCATCCGCCCCGGCAAGGCCGGCGCCTGCGACCGCTACGCCAACCACGACGGCGTCCTGGTTCGCCTCGACCCGCTGGTGGTGACCGAACTGGCCGCCGGGCGCGACGGCACGCTGGTGCCGTTCCTCGACGCCGCCGCCGACTGGGACGGGAAGCTGATGGCCGAGCCGCCGGTGTTCGTCACCGGCATCGGTGCCGGCACCACCTACCCGGACTACAAACCGGCGCCGTTCATCGTCGCCACCGAATGGCGGGGCGTCGATACCGTCACCGTGGTGACCGAGGGGATCTTCAGCTACTGCGGCGTCAAGGTGAAGATCGACACCGACCGCCATCTCGGCCCCGAGCAGGCGGCGGTGCGGGTCGACGGCGAGCCGGTCGGGCATGTCACCACCGCCGAGTACGGCTCGCAGATGCTGTCGCTCGGCGGCGTGCGGCACCTGACCGGCGGCTCCAAGCGCGAGGGCACGATCACCTGCGCCACGCTGCTCGCGCTGTGCAACGGCGAGGCGGTCGACCTCGACATCGACGGCGGCTCCACTGTCACCGTGCAGGCCGGTCGCGCGCCGGTGGTCGACGGCGAGCGCGAGGAGCGCATGCGGGTCGGCTGCGGGTCGGCCACCATCGGCATCTTCGCCCCGCAGTGGCTCGGCCATGCCGACGAGGTGATCGTGGTCGACGACCACATCACCGGCGTGCTGAGCGAGCACCAGGCCGGCCGGTTCCTGGACATGCGCCCCGGCGGCATCCGGGTGCGCGGCCGCAAATCCACGCCCGGCCGCTATTTCCAAGTCGCCGAGCCCGGTTCCGGCTGGGGCGGCACCGACGTCACCGACCCGCTGGCGATCATCGATAGGGTCGACCCGAAGATCGCCTGGCCCGGCGAACGCGTGCTGATGGTGTCGACCACCGGCGAGGACTCGGCGTATTTCGAGCTCGACGAGCGGCTGCGTCTCGTGCCCCGGCCGATGCCGGCGCCGCTGCGGGTGGTGGTCGACCGGATCGGCGAGAACTGCGAGCCGGCGCTGTGCACCGTGCTGTTCATGGGCGGGGCCGGCGGCAGCCTGCGCGCCGGGGTGACCGAGAACCCGGTGCGGCTGACCCGCTCGGTCCAGGACCTGATCACCCGGGTCACCTGCGGCGGCGCCCCCGTCTACGTCTGGCCGGGAGGCGGCATCACCCTGATGGTCGATGTCACCCGGCTGCCGGCCGGCGCCTTCGGCTACGTCCCGACCCCGGCGCTGGTGGCGCCGATCGAGTTCACCCTGCCGCGCGCCGCGTACGCCGCGCTCGGCGGCCACATGGACGCGATCCGCGAGCTCGACGCCGTGCTGGCCGGGCAGCCGGAGCTGCGGCGCGAGCCGGGGCGGGCGGACAACCCGTGGCCGTACGAGCCGCCGACAGGGCCGACCCGGCGGCAGCCGTGAGGCACCCGGGACCGTCGGTTGTGGCCGTCGACGGAGCGGCGGCTGGCTCCCGGCTCGCGCTGCGCTTGGCCGGGATGACGATGAAGTGGGGGAGGCGCTCGCCCCCTCTTACCCCTGTCGTCATCCCGGAGCGAGCCGCCGCCGGCGGCACGCATCCGGGATCCACGGCGCGACGGCGGCTTGAACCACCGCCATGAGCGGGACCGCGGTTCGGTTGGCCGACGGCCGCCTGCGCCTGCAGGAGGGTCCGATCGACCTGATTATCGGCGCCGACGGCCCGCCCGACGCGGTGCGGGACGCTGAGGCTGCCGCGATCCGGGCGTTCGACGGCCTGCTGGCCGGGCTGGTGACGGAACTGCCGGCCCTGCGCCGGCCGGTCGGCGGCCCACCTGGGCCGTTCCGGGGCCCGGTCGCCCGCCGCATGGCCGCCGCCGTCCGCCCGTACCGCGGCGTGTTCGTCACGCCGATGGCGGCGGTCGCCGGCGCCGTCGCCGATCACATCCTGGCGGCGATGGCCACCGCCGTCCCCGAACTCGCCAAGGTCTGGGTCAACAACGGCGGCGATGTCGCCTTTCACCTGGCGCCGGGGATGGAATTCGCGCTCGGCCTGGTGCCGAACCTCGCCGCCCCGGCGCTGGCCGGCGTCGCGACCATCCGGTTCGGCGATCCGGTGCGTGGCGCCGCCACCAGCGGCCGCGGCGGCCGCTCGCTGTCGCTCGGCATCGCCGACGCGGTGACGGTCCTGGCCGCCTCGGCGGCCGCGGCCGACGCCGCGGCCACCCTGGTCGCCAACGCCGTCGACCTGCCCGGCCACATGGCGGTCCGACGCGGCGCGGCGAGCGCCGAGGACCCGGACAGCGACCTTGGCGACCGCCTGGTGGTGTTGGACGTCGGCCCGCTCGTCGAGGCCGAGGTCGCCGCCGCGCTCGCCGCCGGTGCCGCCGAGGCTGAACGGATGCGGGCGCGCGGGCTGCTCCACGCCGCCGCGCTCGGCCTGCGCGGCGCGTGGCGGTTGGTGGGCCGGACGAGCCTGGAGATCAGCGCTCCAGAACCGCGTTCGGGAGCCTGGCGGCCGCCCTCATGATTGTGGCCGACCTGGTCGACCGGGACCTTCAGGTCCTCCAGCGTCGCCTCGATGTACAGCGCGTCCGACCGCCGTGTCGATCGCCAGGACGTCGTGACACTTGCGTTGCCGTTCCGTGACCGGCTGACCTCCCGGCGTCGCCCGTTAGCGTCGAAAGGTTCACCGCTCTGTCACCGTGGCGTCATCGACCGCGGGGCAATGTGCGGTCCCGGCGCGGGCACTGCCGCGTCTGATTCCCAGGGAGACGCGAGATGATGATGTCCCGCATTATCGGCGGCGCGCTGGCGGCCGCCATCGGTCTTGCCGCGACCACGGTCGCCGCCACCTCGGTCGCCGCCGAGACCATCCGGTTCGCGGTCACCGACATCGCCGGCGCCGAGAACCTGCAGCGCGAATTCGCGCCGTTCCGCGACGCCCTTGCCGCCACGACCGGCTACGAGATCACGTTCTTTCCGGTCAGCAGCCGGACGGCCGCGGTCGAGGCGATGAACTCCAAGCAGGTCGACTTCGTGCTCACCGGACCGGCTGAATACGTGGTGTTCCGCTCCAAGTCCAAGGCCACGCCGGTCATCGGCTGGCAGCGCCCCGATTATTTCGCGCAGGTCGTGGTGATGGCCGACAGCCCCTACCAGGTCGCCGCCGACCTGAAGGGCAAGAAGGTCGCGTTCGGCGACGTAGGGTCGACCTCCACCCACCTCGGACCGGCGCAGGCGCTGGCCGATCTCGGCCTGCTGCCGGGCCGCGACTACCAGTCGATGAACATCAGCCGGAACGTCGCGATCGAGGGCATGATCCGAGGCGACATCGCCGGCGTCGGCATGAACTTCACCCACCTTCAGCGGATCCGGAAGACCTTCCCCGACCACGGCTTCCGGGTCATCGCCCGCGGCCGCGACCTGCCCGACGACATCCTGGTCGCCGGCGCCCACGTCCCCGAGGCGGTGGTGGCGAAGGTGCGCGCCGCCTTCACCGAGCAGGGCAAGCAGTTGATGGCGTCGCTTCTGGAAGGTGCCGAAGACGTCAAGAAATACTCCGGCGGCGTGTTCCTGCCGAATGTCTCGGACAAGGACTACGAATACGTCCGGTCGATGTACCGGACCATCGGCGTCACCGCGTTCGACAATTTCGTCGGCAACTGATGGCGATCGCGCTGCCGCTCGAGGCCACACCGACCGCCGCCGGGGATCCGGCGGCGGTCGCGGCGCTTCACGACCTGACGGTCCAGGGCCTTACCAAGGCGTTTGGCGCGCGGCCGGTGCTGCGCGGCGTGGACCTAGCGGTGCCGCGCGGCCAGGCCGTGGCCCTGATCGGCGCCAACGGCGCCGGCAAATCCACGCTGCTGCGGTGCTGCCTGCGGCTGATCGAACCCGACCTCGGGCAGGTCGGTCTGCTGGGGGAAGGGGTGACCTCGCTCCGGCGATCCGGGCTGCGGCGCCTGCGCGCGCGCGTCGGCTTCGTGTTCCAGCGCCACAACCTGGTCGGTCGGTCCTCGGCCCTGACCAACGTCCTGCACGGCGGGCAGGCCCGCCACGACGGGCCACTGTACTGGTTGCAGTCGCTGGCGCCACCGGCCGCGCGGACCGAGGCCATGCGCTGCCTGGACCGGGTCGGGCTCGCCGACCTCGCTTTGCAGCGCGCCGACCGGTTGTCCGGCGGGCAGTCGCAGCGGGTGGCCATCGCCCGCGCCCTGATGCAGCGGCCGGAACTGGTCATGGCGGACGAGCCGGTGGCGAGCCTGGACCCGTCGGCCGGCGAGGAGGTCATGGACCTGTTCGTCCAGCTGATACGCGAGGAAGGTCTCACCCTCGTCTTCACGTCGCATAACCTCGAGCACGCGCTGGCCTACGCCGACCGGGTGGTGGCCCTGAAGGACGGCCGCATCGTTCTCGACGCGCCGTCGTCCGCGCTGGCCGCGCGCGACCTAGCCTTCGTCTACGGCTGACGCCATGGCCAGTCCACTCCAGAGCCCGGACCGGTTCGAGAGACCCTCGGTGGTCACCTTCCTGGCCGGCGCGATCGCGCTGGCCGTCGTGGTGCACGCGTTCTCGGCGGTCGGGATCTCGCCGGTCAGGCTGATGGAAGGCATCCCGAGCATCGGGCGCATTCTCGGGCAGATGATGCCGCCCGACCTCACCCGCCTCCCGCAGATCGGCAGCGCGCTCCTGGAGACCTTCCAGATGGCGCTGGTCGGCACCACCATCGGGGTGGCGCTCAGCCTGCCGATGGCGATCCTTGCGACCCGCACGCTGTCGCCCCACCCGCTCGCCTATCACGCGGCGCGGGCGGTGATCTCGTTCTGCCGGACGGTCCCGGATCTGGTCTGGGCGCTGCTTTTCGTCATCGCCGTCGGCCTCGGGCCGGTCGCCGGCACGCTGGCGATCGCGGTCGACTGCGTCGGGTTCTGCGGCAGGTTCTTCGCCGAGGCCATGGAGGAGACCGACCCGGGACCGCGCGAGGCGCTCACCGCGCTCGGCGCCAGCCGGACCGGGGTTGTGTTTTCCGCGGTGGTGCCGCAGGCGATGCCGTCGTTCATCGCCACCGCGCTGTTCGCCCTGGAAAAGGCCACGCGATCGTCGGTGGTGCTTGGCCTGGTCGGCGCCGGCGGCGTCGGGATCGAGCTCAAGGTGGCCATGGACCTGTTCTCCTACGATCTCGCGGCGACCATCATCCTGGCGGTGTTCGCGCTCGTCGTGGTGGTCGAGCAGGTCGGCGCCCGGCTGCGTGCCCGCATCCTGTGACACCGCGCGCCGGGCTGTGACACCGCGCGCCGGCGCGGTGCAGGGCGATGACGCTCCCGCCGCTCTCCTGTATAAACGCGGCCATGACGACCTCGATCCGACCGATACCCCGCCCGGTCCTGCTCTGCATCATGGACGGCTGGGGCCAACGCGACGCCGCCGACAACAACGCGGTTGCGCTCGCCGACACACCGGTTTTCGACCGCCTGCGCGCGCGCTGGCCAAGCGGGCTGATGAACGCCTCCGAGGAACATGTCGGCCTGCCGAAGGGCCAGATGGGCAACTCCGAGGTCGGCCACATGAACCTCGGCGCCGGTCGCGTGGTGTTCCAGGACCTGCCCCGCATCGACAAGGCGATCGCCGACGGCGAGTTGGAGCGCCGGCCGGCGATCGACCAGATCGCGACGGCGCTGACGGCCTCCGGCGGCACCTGCCACCTGATGGGGCTGGTGTCGACCGGCGGGGTGCACAGCCACCAGCGACACGTCGCCGCGCTCGCCCGAACCATCGCGGCGCGCGGCGTGCCGGTGGTCGTGCACGCCTTCACCGACGGCCGCGACTGCCCGCCGCAGAGCGCCGAACGCCAGCTGGCGGCGTTCGTTCAGGACCTCGGTGGGTCTGCCCGGGTCGCCACCGTCACTGGCCGGTTCTTCGCAATGGACCGCGACAACCGCTGGGAGCGGGTCGAGGCGGCGTGGCGGGCTGTGACGCTCGGCGAGGCCGGGCACCGCGCCGACGATGCCGTGGCGGCGGTCGAGGCGGCCTACGCCCGTGGCGAGACCGACGAGTTCCTTAGCCCGACGGTGATCGGCGACGGCGCGCCGATCCGTGACGGCGATGGCATCGTGATGGCGAACTTCCGGACCGACCGAGCGCGCGAGATCCTGGCCGCCCTGCTCGATCCGGACTTCGACGGCTTCGCCCGGCCGCGCGTGCCGGCGCTGGCGATCGCCGCCGGGATGGTCGAATACTCGGCCGGGCTCGCCGAGCGCATGATGTCGATCTTTCCGCCGCAGGACCTCGCCGACACCCTCGGCGAGGTGGTCGCAACGGCCGGCCGGACCCAGCTGCGCATCGCCGAGACCGAGAAGTACCCGCACGTCACCTTTTTCCTGAATGGCGGACGCGAGGCGGTGTTCGCGGGCGAGGACCGGATCATGGTCCCGTCGCCGAAGGTCAGGACCTACGACCTGCAGCCGGAAATGTCGGCGCCGGAGGTCTGCGACAAGCTGGTGGAGGCGATCCGGTCCGGTGCCTACGACCTGATCGTCGCCAATTTCGCCAACCCCGACATGGTCGGCCACACCGGCAGCCTGACGGCGGCGATCAAGGCGGTCGAGACCGTCGACGCCTGCGTCGGCCGGGTGGCCGACGCAATCGAGGCGGCGGGCGGCGCGATGTTCCTGACCGCCGATCACGGCAACTGCGAGATGATGGTCGACCCGCTGACCGGCGGACCGCACACCGCGCACACCACCAACCAGGTGCCGACCGTGCTGGTCGGGGCACCGGCGGACGTGGTCGGGCTGCGGACATGTCGGCTGGCCGACGTGGCGCCGACCCTGCTGACGCTGATGGGCATCACCCCGCCGAAGGGGATGACCGGCACGCCGGTGCTGGTGACCGCCGGTGCGGCGGCGCGTGACGATCACGCCGCGCAATAGCGCCACCGGGGTCGCGGCGCTGGCGCTGGCCCTGGCGATCGGGGGGGCGGCGGCGCTCGTCGGCCATCCGCTCGGCGCCCAGACCGCCGTCGATCCGGCCCAGGAGCTGAAGCGGATCGAGGCGGACCTTGCCGGTGGCCGCTCGACCAAGGCGCAGCTGGACCGACTGGCGCGTGACCTCGGCCGGGAAATCGATCGCCTGCGCGCCGAGATGGCCGAGACCGCGTCCCGAAAGCAGCGAACCGAGGAGACGGTGGCCGAGGTTGAAGCCTCGCTGTCGGAACTCCGGCGCGCGGCCGGCGAGAAGCGCGCGGCGCTGGCGGGTCGCGAGATGGAGCTCGGCCGGCTGGTCGGCGCCCTCCAGAGACTGGCCCGGCGCCCTCCGGAAACCCTGCTGCTGATGGGCCGACCGCCGCTGCAGGCGGTGCGGACCGGCATTCTGCTGGAAGCCTCGATCCCTCGGGTCAACGCCGAGGCGGTGTTGCTCAAGGCCGAACTGGCCGCGCTGGCTCAGGTCGAGGCCGAGATCCGCGACCAGCGCGCGCGCCTGGATACGGCTACCGCCCGCCTCGATGTGGAGCGCGGGCGGCTGGGGGCGCTCGCCGCCGAGAAGGCATCGCTGCTGTCGGCAACCGAGAGCCGGGCCGCCGGCGCCGCCGATCGCCTGCGAACCCTCGCCGACTCCGCCCGTTCGCTGCGCGAGTTGCTGTCCGGGCTCGAGATCGAGCGGGCCCGCGAGCGCGACGAGCAACAGCGTCTCGCAACCCTGGTGCGGCCGGCGGAACCGCCCGCGGACATCCCGGTCCCAGCCGTCCCCGGAGCAGCCGCTCCGGACCTCCCGGCGGCCGGCCCGGCGGCGGCGGACGCGGCCACCACCATGATACCGTTGCCCACCGCGCGGCCCGATCGCACCGCCGACGGCGCCACCCCGGAAGCCTCCGCCTCGCTGCTTGCCATGCTGCCCGCTGCACCACCGATCACCAGCGCCAAGGGTCAGCTGTTCCGGCCGGTGGCCGGGTCGGTTACGCACCGCTTCGGGCAGCGCCACCCGGACGGCCTACGCAACCGCGGTCTCGTGCTCGCGGCCCGCGACGGCACCACTGTGGTCGCGCCCTATGACGGGAGCGTGATCTACGCCGGAACCTTCGATGGGTTCGGCCTCATTTTGATCATTGAACACGGCCAGGGATATCATACCCTGCTCGCTGGACTTGGCCGAATCGGACTGCTGGCCGGCCAACGTGTGCTCGCCGGCGAACCCGTGGGGGCGATGCCGTCGCGGCGGGGCGGCGGTGGCGGCGACGCCCCCGAGTTGTACGTGGAGCTTCGCCACAATGGTGACCCGATTGACCCATTACCCTGGTTTTCGGGACTGACCGGAAAGGCTAAAGGATGACCCCCCCAGTGACCCGCCCCCCGCTCCTCGGCCGATCGCTCGTCCGGCGTCTCGGTGCCGCCGTGACTGCCGTGGCCCTGCTCGGCGGACTTGCCGTGGCCGGCTCCAGTCATCTCGGCGCGCAGACCAATTCGTCGGAAACTTACCGCCAGCTCAACCTGTTCGGCGCCGTGTTCGAGCGCGTGCGCGCGCAGTACGTCGAGGACGTCAGCGAGGAGAAACTGTTCGAAGCCGCCATCAACGGCATGCTGGCCTCGCTCGACCCTCATTCGTCGTTCCTGAACGCCAAGAACTACCGCGACATGCAGGTGCAGACGCGCGGCGAGTTCGGCGGGCTCGGCATCGAGGTCACCATGGAGAGCGGCTTGGTCAAGGTGGTGTCGCCGATCGACGACACACCGGCAGCCAAGGCCGGCCTGCAGCCGAACGACCTGATCAGTCACCTGGACGGCGAAGCGGTGCTGGGCCTGACCCTGTCCGAGGCGGTCGAGAAGATGCGCGGCAAGGTCGGTTCCGGCATTACGCTCACGATCCGCCGCGGCGAACTTGAGGCGTTCGACGTCAAGATCGAGCGCGCGGTGATCACCATCCGCTCGGTGCGCCACCGCACCATCGGCGACATCGGCTATGTCCGCATCACCACCTTCAACGAGCAGTCGACCGCCGGTCTGCAGGACGCCGTCGCTGCGATCAAGGGCGAACTCGGCGACAAGTTGCACGGCTTCGTTATCGACCTGCGCAACAACCCGGGCGGCCTGCTCGATCAGGCGATCTCGGTGTCCGACGCGTTCCTGGAACGCGGCGAGATCGTGTCGACCCGCGGCCGCGACGACGAGAACTCCAGTCGCGCCAACGCCGAGCCCGGAGACGTGACCGGGGGCGCGCCGTTGGTGGTGCTGATCAACGGCGGCTCGGCCTCGGCTTCGGAAATCGTGGCGGGCGCCCTGCAAGACCACCGCCGAGCCATCATTCTCGGCACGCAGTCCTTCGGAAAGGGATCGGTGCAGACCATCATCCCGCTCCAGGGGTACGGCGCCATGCGGCTGACCACGGCGCGTTACTACACGCCGTCGGGCAGTTCGATCCAGGCCAAGGGGATCACCCCCGACATCATCGTCGAGCCTGCCAAGATCGAGAAAATCGATCAGCAGCGCGGGCGCCGGGAGTCGGATCTGCGCGGTGCGCTGGTCAACCCCGACGGCGTGATCCCGATCAAGCCGGGCCAGGAGGCACCCGCCGCGAAGCCGGAGGATTCAAGCATCGGAACCGACGCGAACCAGCCGGGTGAGGTGGAAGACTACCAGTTGGCCCGGGCAATCGACCTGCTGCGAGGCATCCACCTGTACCAGGCGCGGGTGGTGAACTGAGGCCCAGACGCCGACCGTGAAGCTGCCCTCGATACGGCTTCCCTTTCTCAAGCGGCGGGCGACGTCGCCGATCTCCGACGTCGACGATCCGCTCGCCGACGACGATCAGCCCGCGTTCCGACCCGCGCGCTCCAGAGGGCGCGGGATCGTCGGCGTCCTGACCGCGGTTGCGACCGTATGCCTTGCCGTTCTGGTGATCGGCGGCACCGGGGCGATGCTTGGATGGTTGGCTGGTTAACGCCGAGACGACCGAGGCACGACGGCTCCTGCAGCGGCCGCAGCTGACCGTGCCGATCCTGGCGGAAGACGAGGTGCCGGAGCCCAACAGCTCGGCGGGGGGGCGGTCGGCGGTTGGCAACTCACAGGCGGCCGCGGCGGACACGCCGGGCGATGCCCCGGCGGCCGACGACACAACAGCGACGAACGGAAGCGGCACGGCTAACGACGCGACGGACGCCGACACCGTACCGGCCGACGGCGTTCGCCTGGCGGCGGTGGACCCCACCCTCCTGCAGATCAAGGACGACGCCAAGCTGCCGATCATCGGAATCGACGGACGTCAGCCCTGGTCAACCTACGGCCGGCCCTTCAACCTCGACGATTCCCGGCCCCGCGTCGCCGTCGTGGTGGTCGGGCTCGGTCTCAGCCGCGAGGAGACCGACCGGGCGATCTCCGATCTGCCCGGCGCGATCAGCGTCAGTTTCTCGCCATATTCGCGGGATCTGGAGAACCAGATGGCGCGCGCCCGCCGAGCGGGCCACGAAACCCTGATCGATCTGCCGATGGAGCCTCTCGACTTTCCGAGGGACGATCCGGGACCGTCCACATTGCTCACTTCCCTGTCGCTGGTCGACAATTTGAACCGGTTGGAGTGGGTGCTCGGCCGGGCACCGGGGTATGTCGGGGTGATCAGCTGGATGGGATCACAGTTCACCACGGTCGAAGACGCCTTGATGCCCGTGCTCGATGAACTGCGGCAGCGCGGACTGCTGTTCGTTGACAGCCGCGGGTCGTCGCGGAGCATTGCCACCGAGCTGGCTTCGTCGATCCAACTGCCCCGTGCCTTCAACAACGCGTTCGTCGACGCCACGCCTTCTGTCAACGCGATCGACCGGGCGCTGGCCGGGCTCGAATCCATCGCCCGCCAGCAGCGCTACGCGGTCGGCATCGCACGGCCACTGCCGGTAACCCTTGACCGGATTGCGCGCTGGGCCGGCACGCTGGAGGGCAAGGGAATTGCGCTGGCGCCGGTCTCCGCGATCGCCGATCGTCAGCGCCTGCGCTGAGCGCACGCCTCGACAGCCAGCCGGAAGGGAATGCCATGACGGACCGCGCCTCCCTGCCCTACCGTCCCTGCGTCGGCGTGATGCTGTTCGACGCTCGCGGCCGGGTGTTCGTCGGCCGGCGCATCGACACGCCGGACGCCTGGCAGATGCCGCAGGGTGGCATCGACGAGGACGAAACCCCCGAGGCGGCAGCGTTGCGCGAGCTGGAAGAGGAGATCGGCACCACCAAGGTGGCACTCGCCGGCGGTACCGCCGGCTGGCTGACCTACGACTTGCCGGACGAGCTGGTCGGCCGAGTATGGGGCGGGCGCTGGCGCGGCCAGCGGCAGAAGTGGTTCGCCTGCCGCTTCCTCGGCGACGACGCCGACATTCGCCTGGAGACAGGGCATCCGGAATTCAACGCTTGGCGGTGGGTGGAGCTGGACCAACTGACCACGCTGATCGTCCCGTTCAAGCGCGCGATCTACGCGGCCGTGGTCGCCGAACTCGGGCCGGTCGTGCGGCAGGCTGCCGCAAATCCCGCCTGACCGGAAGCAGCCACGGCAATCGCGGCGTTTCTAATCCCGCGGCCTCGGCGTACACTCCAAGAACCGGACTGTGGGGAACGGGCATGCGGGGAATAAACCTGCCTCAGACCTTCGAGAGGAGGGGAACGACGGTTCCCTTGCACCAGAAGGATCTCGCCCACACCCGGGTCCGCGAGTATTTTCACGGCGAGGATCGACTTCTGGAAGCGGTGATTCCGAACTATTCGGGCACCCGGCGCGGCGAACTGGTGGTGGTGCCGTGGGAGCAGATCACCCAATTGGCGACCCTGGACCAGCGCGACGTCTGCGTCCACGAGCGCATCCTCGAAACCTCCAGCACCCGTGACCTCGACCCCATCAACGTGCGCGACATCTGCCTGGCCGCCGATGTCGAGCTGGGCGGCGATCCGGCGATCCGCTCGGCGGCGAAGGAGGCGGTGGAACGCGACGCCCAGGATCGCGCCATGGTGCGCCTGTCGTGCATCTCCCAGCTCACGCGCGAGTGCGGCATGGCCAAGGGCGACATGTTGATGGCGCGCACCAACACCCGCACCCTGATGGACTTGATGGGCGCCGAGTCCGGGCGCCAGCGCATCGACCTCGACCTGCTGATCGAGCGGGTCATGATCTTCGCCGCCGAGCGCGGCAAGTGCACGGTGAACGACGCCAAGAGCTACCTCGACCCGCTGGTCGGGATGATCACGCCGTTCGGAAACGTCACAGCCAAGGGTGAGGATAAGAACAACGGCTTCCTCTACCAGCAGCACACCCGGCTGCTGCAGCTCAGGGTCGAGCTGGCCGCCTATCGACCACGGGTTCGTGAGGAACTCGACCATCAGGTCGGGTACATCCTGGAAGCTGCCGACGAATGCATCGGCTACGTCAACGAACGGCTGCGCGCGCTGAACGAACTGCTCGGGTCGCTCGCAGACCTGTTCAACCAGAACCTATCGTCGATCGACCGCCTCGACCGTCTGCGCCGCGACGTCGGCTACGGCCTCGACGGCTGGGACGACCTGATCCGGTTTTGGAGCGACGCCCACGCCGGTCGTGACGCCATCGGCGGCGATCGGGCGATGGAGCGGGCGCTTCTCCGATTGTCGGGTTACGCGCCGCGCATACCGGTCAAGGAACTGCATCCCGACCACGAACTGGTGAAGAAGGGCTCCCGATACGAGCAGGCCCGCGTCAAGATGGTCAGCCAGATGCACAGCTGGGAAAACGACCAGCTCGATTCGGAACTGCAGTCCAGGGTCGAGGAAGGCCGCAAGCGACGGCCGCACACCCGGATGGTGAAGATGACTCCGGAAGCCGACCGCGAACCGCCGCCGGATCCCAAGGCAAGCGGCTGATAGCCGTTTCCCGACGGCGCCAGACGGCTCGCGGCTACTTCCGGATCCAGCGCCCGGCCGCGTCCATCACGAAGGTGCCGGGGGCCGCGCGCGCGATGAGCTTCTGGCCGGCCAGCGCTTCGACCTGGTCTCTCGGGACGTTGTTCTGGCGGGCGACCGCGTCGTAAGCGACCCGGCGTTCGGCGTTGATCTGATCCACCAGGGCCCGGGCCTCCGCCGGCGCTGCCGCGTCCACCAGCCCGACATAGCCGTCGCGGCGCTCGCCGATCCAGCCCTGCGCCTTGGCGGCGTCGAGTTCGAGCGCCCGCGCCGGCGTCGCCCCGAGCGCCGCCCACGCGGCCAGCCCGGCCAGTGCCGTCACCAGGGTCCGTCGGCCGAGCCGCATCGCCGTCTCCTCAGAAGATCTTCTTGTCGCTGGTGAACAACTGCTCGAGGTCGCGCTCCACCTTGATGCGGACCTCCTGCTCGATCTTGATGTTCAGGTTGATGGTGATCGGATCCTTCGGCGCTTCCAGGACCACCCTCGGCTCGCAAGCGCCGATCCCCAGCAGCAGCGCGACCGCCAGGATCGCGCGACCCCACTCAGCCGCCACCGGACGCCTCGAACCGCCGCCGGATGACGTCTGTGAGGCCGAGGCTGCGCCGCAGATTGCCGAACAACTGGTCAAGCGCGCCGGTGAGGGTGACGTTGAGCGCGATCGGGTAGCCGTCGTAGAGATCGGGATTTGCACCACGCAGCCTGATTTTCACGTCGAATGGCTCCCCCGGGCGCCCGTCGGCCTCAACCTCGAAGGACTCGTAAACGAAATTGCGAATCGCCTTGAGCAGCAGGCTAACCTCCTCACCGGAATCCTGCAACGCGGAGGCACGCTCCTCCGGCTGGTAGCGCAGGCTGCCGCCCCCGGCCCGGGCCACGAGGCGGGCTTGCCGAACCGACAGCCCGGTTGCCGGATCCCACAACAACGGCAGCCAGCCCGACAGTATTCCCGTGGCCGACAACCCGTCGAGGTCCACCGCTTGCGCCAGCAGGGCGGCGTCCACGTCCTCGATGGTCAGGACGATCGGTACCGGCTGCTGGCCGTCGAGGGGCACCGCCAAATCGGTGGCGGTGACCAGACCCCCGGCAAACCGACCCTCGACGGCCTCCAGACGCAGGATTCGCTCCGGCTCCAGCCGGAAGCGGATCCGCGGCGCCTCGACCGGCACCCCGATATCGATCGCGGTCGCCGTCAGCACCTGGCCAGGGGCGGTCGCCGGGGGATCCACCTGGGTCAGGGCGATCGAGCCGGCCAGACCGGCGACGGTGCCGAGCGACCCGGAAAAGCCGAGGTTGTCCAGCGTCAGGGTCAACGGGTCGTCGGGCGGCACTGCCTCGCCCGGCCAGCGCACGCGACCGGCGAGCGCGATCTCCCCGGAGGCGTGGCGGAACAGCGCGGCCGCGGTCGGTGACAGGTCGGCGGGCTGCAGTCCACCAGGCACGAAGCGGATCGGAAACAGCGTCAGCCCGGCCTCGCCGCGGCCGGAACCCGGCGAGTGCCGGCCGGCGGCGTCGAGGACGAAGGCCCCGTCGGCGCCGCGCAGCGTCGCCTTGAACACCAGCCGGTCGGGCTCCGCCGCCGTGGCCACGCCGCGCGCCGCGCCCTGGAGCGACAGCGGCACGAAACGCGCCAGCCGCGCCTGGTCGACGATGCGCCGGGCGGCGACGTCGATCCGGTCGAGCCGGACCCCGGCGGATGTGAGCTCCAGGCGGGCGTCGACCGCCAACCCCTCGAGGGTCAGGTCGAGCGGCGCCACCAGCGCCGTGGCGCCGTTCAGCCGCGCCCGCACCTGACCGCCGCTGCCCGACGGTTCGAGCCAAGCCTCCGCGGTGACCCTGGCTGACCCCAGGGAAACACTCCAGGCGTCCGGCTCGACCGAGGCGACGACAAGTGGCTGGAGATCCAGCGGCAGCCTCAGCTCGATCGGACCGGCGCCGGACGGCAGGGTAAGCACCGGGCTGTCGGAGGCCGCCAGCCGGGCCGCGAACCCGTGCGTGGGCGCCAGCGGCGCCGCTGGCGCCAGGCGTTCTACGGCGAGGCGCCCGGGTTCAGTGAGGCGGACCACGATGCCCCTGGGATCCGGATCGATGCGCCCGGCCGCCGAGATCTCCGCGCCGCCGATACCGAGGCCGGGCGCGTTCGCCCTGAGGTCGATCGCAAAGCCGCCCGACGGTCCCTCGGCCGCCACCACGAGCCCCTCGATCCGGGCGCGAAGCCGCTCGATCTCGACGCCGCGGCCGTGAACGCCGGAGACCTCGGCGTCGGCGTGTGCCACCCGCGCCAGGTCCCAGCCCCGCTGCCCCCGATGAAACGCGGCGGAGGCATCCACGAAGGCGGAGCCGGTCTCGCCGGCGGTCATGCGGATCGGACCGGCGATCTCGGCCCGGGCGTCGCCGAACGGCGCCTCCAGCATTGCCCGGAATGCCGACGCGTCGGAGCCGAACTCGAGGCGCAGCGGGCCGGCCGGAATCCAGTCCCCAGCCAAGCCGGGCGCGGCTTCGGCGAGGACCGCGTCGAAGCCGGCCGGGCCGGCCGTCTCGACCGCCAGCCGGCCCGCCGCGAGGGCGAGCGCCAGGCGCGCCTCGCCACGGACCCGCCCCGTGATCGGTTCGGGGAGCCGGGAATCCGCCAGCCGAACGGTGATCCCGCCGGAGGCGACAGTCCCGGCCCAGATCGCGGCCGGCTCGGCTTCGCCTATCGGCGCTCGGCCGGCAAGCTCCGCGGTCGCCTCGCCCTGCAGGTCGACCGGCGAGCGGCCGGTCCACGCGGCCAGCAGCGTGTCGAGACGCTGAAGGTCGGCGCGAGCGTTGATCCGGAAGCCGCGCCTGCCGTCGCCGTCGACCGCGTCGGCCACGGCGGCGATCTCGATCTCTGGTGCCGCCTCGGGTCCAAGGCGGGCGGTCCCGGAGACCCCGGCCGGATCGTAGCGCACGTGCAGGAACGGCGCCTCCAGCGACGCCGTGCCGGCCTCGACGCGCTGTGCGGACATCTCGAAGCCGCCTTCCGGAGCGCCGACGGCGGGCAGCGTGAAGTCGGCGTGACCGGCCAGCCCCGAGACGACCAGTCCGGCCCTCGCCACCCTGCCCTCGGCGACGGTGCCGGCAACCCGCCAGGCGCCGTCGGCCTGCTCGACGCTCGCGCTGCCCTCGGCGGCGAGGGCCAGGCCCGGCTCCAGCGGACCGGCAGATTCCTGCGTCTCGGCGTCGATCCGCCAGGTTCCGCTGCCGGAAAGACCGGCGGCGGAAGGCATGACCGCGCCATCCAGGCGGATCGCGCCGGTCACCGTTCCGACCAAACGCACTGTGGCGTCGTGAAACTCAAGGCGCCGTAGCGCCGGCTCGGCCGCCGCTTCCGGATCACCGGGGAATGCCGCGATCAGCGGACCGAGACCGTCGAGGTCGATGGCGCCACTGGGACCGACCGAGGCCCGCGCGACCGCAGCGGTCACCGTCACGGTCCGCAGCCTGCCCGCCACCAGGTCGGCCGGCTCAAACCCGATGCGCACACGCTCGGCGACCAGCCCGGCATCGCGGTTGACCCGCAGGTCGATCACCTCGACATGGCCGGACGACAGGCTGGCCACGCGGAACGCCAGGTCGTCGATGACCTCGGCACCGGCGGCGTGGTTGATCGCCCAGCGCACCATCCGGGGCGGCAGCACGTCGCGACCGATCCAGAGCGCCGGCACCACCAGCACCACGATCGCCGACAGCACCAGGATCGTGCGGCCGAACCAACCCACGATTCCGTGTCCTCCAACGCTGCCCAGCTTGGGCCTGGAGTATGACAAGCGCGTGAAGTTGCGTCCAACCGGCGGAATTCGGCGCCGCTACGACCTCAATGAGGGCATCGCCAACCCCGTCCCGACTACGCGACGGGGCATCGACCCGGTGACCTCCGGCCGACGGGCTAGGCAGCGATCCGGCGCTTGGCCTCGAGCATGGCCTCGCGTGCCCGCACCCGCTCCTCGAGCTTGCCGCGCTCGACCGGGTCGGTGGTGTCCTTGAGGACGTCGCGGTCGTCGGCAATCGCCTTTTCGGTGGCCGCCACGTCGACCTCGGACAGCCGGGTCGCCTCCTCGGCCAGCACCGTGCAGCGGGTCTCGGTGACCTCGGCGAAGCCGCCGGCAACGAAGATGCGATCGACCACCGCCCCACCCTCGTGGATGTCGATCACGCCGGCCGCCAGCGTCGAGATCATCGGCGCGTGCCGGGGCAGCACGCCGAAATATCCCTCGGTGCCGGGAACGACGACCATCTCGACGTCGCGGGAGAGCACCAGGCGCTCCGGCGACACGAGTTCGAACTTGGTGGTCTCCGCCATCGCTTCCTACCTCTGTATCGACCGCTGCGGCCGCCGCTCGGGCGCGATGCTCAGGCGGCCTCAGCCGCCATCTTGCGCGCCTTCTCGACCGCCTCGTCGATGCTGCCCACCATGTAGAACGCGGATTCCGGCAGGTCGTCGTACTCGCCGTTCACGATCGCCGTGAAGCCCTTGATGGTGTCCTCGAGAGCCACGAGCTTGCCCGGGCTGCCGGTGAACACCTCGGCGACGAAGAACGGCTGCGACAGGAAGCGCTGGATCTTGCGGGCGCGCGCGACCGTCAGGCGATCCTCTTCCGACAGCTCGTCCATGCCCAGGATCGCGATGATGTCCTGCAGCGAGCGGTACTGCTGCAGCACTTCCTGGACGCGACGGGCAACGTTGTAGTGCTCGTCGCCGATGATCCGCGGGTCGAGCATGCGCGACGTCGAGTCGAGCGGGTCGACCGCCGGGTAGATGCCGAGCTCGGCGATCTGGCGCGACAGCACCGTGGTGGCGTCGAGGTGGGCGAAGGAAGCGGCCGGCGCCGGGTCGGTCAGGTCGTCGGCCGGCACGTAGATCGCCTGCACCGAGGTGATCGAGCCCTTCTTGGTGGTGGTGATCCGCTCCTGCAGCGCGCCCATGTCGGTCGCGAGGGTCGGCTGGTAGCCCACCGCCGACGGGATGCGGCCGAGCAGCGCCGAAACCTCGGAGCCCGCCTGGGTGAAGCGGAAGATGTTGTCGACGAAGAACAGCACGTCCTGGCCTTCCTCGTCGCGGAAGTACTCGGCCAGCGTCAGACCGGTCAGGCCGACGCGGGCGCGCGCCCCCGGCGGCTCGTTCATCTGGCCGTAAACCAGCGCCGCCTTGGACCCCGGGCCGTCCGGCACGATGACGCCCGAATCCACCATCTCGTGGTAGAGGTCGTTGCCCTCGCGGGTGCGCTCGCCGACGCCGGCGAACACCGAGTAGCCGCCGTGCGCCTTCGCGACGTTGTTGATCAGTTCCATGATCAGCACGGTCTTGCCGACGCCGGCGCCGCCGAACAGGCCGATCTTTCCGCCCTTGGCGTACGGCGCCAGCAGGTCGATGACCTTAATGCCGGTGACGAGGATCTCCGCCTCGGTCGACTGGTCGATGTACTCCGGCGCCGCCCGGTGGATCGGGAAGTGCAGCTTGCTCTCAACCGGCGGGCGGTCGTCGACCGGCTGTCCGATCACGTTCAGGATGCGCCCAAGCGTCTCCGGTCCGACCGGCACGGTGATCGGAGCGCCGGTATCCTCGACCTTCTGGCCGCGCACCGCGCCTTCGGTGGCGTCCATGGCGATCGTGCGCACGGTGTTCTCGCCGAGATGCTGGGCAACCTCCAGGACCAGGAGATTGCCGCCGATCCTGGTGTGCAGCGCGTTCAGGATCGACGGCAGCTCGCCATCGAACTTCACGTCGACGACGGCGCCGATGACCTGGGTGATCTTGCCGGTAGCGTTGTTAGCCATACTCTAGGCTCCTCGTGTGGGCGTGGGAGGCGGAGGTGCGCTGCGCCTCAGAGCGCCTCGGCGCCCGAAATGATCTCGATAAGCTCCTTGGTGATGACCGCCTGACGAGTCCGGTTGTAGGTCATCGTCAGTCGGTCGATCATGTCGCCGGCGTTGCGGGTCGCGCTGTCCATGGCCGTCATCCGCGCGCCGTGCTCGCTGGCCGCGTTCTCCAGCAGGGCGGCGTAGATCTGGGTGGCGACGTTGCGCGGCAGCAGCGCGGCGAGGATACCCTCCTCGTCGGGCTCGTATTCGTACAGCGCCTTCAGCTCGCCGTCGGCCTCCTCGGCCGCCTCGGGCAGCTTGGCGGGGATCAACTGCTGGGCCGTCACAATCTGGCTCATCGCCGACTTGAAGCGGTTGTAGAAGATCGTGCAGACGTCGAACTCGTCGGCGTCGAAGCCGTGGATCAACTCGCGCGCGATGGCGTCGGCCTGGTCGAAGCCGACCACCGTGCGGGCGATGTTCTCCAGCGACTTCACGATCCGGGAGCTGTGGGTCCGGCGCAGCTGATCGCGAGCCTTGCGGCCAACCGTCATGATCTTGACGGTCTTGCCGGCGCTCTCCAGCTCGGTGATGCGACGGCGGGCGGCCCGGACGATCGAGGAGTTGAAGCCGCCGCACAACCCGCGGTCGGCGGTCGCCACGACGATCATGTGCACGTCTTCGCGGCCGGTACCGGCGATCAGCTTGGGGCCGCCGACGCCGGAGACCTTGGCCCCCAAGGACGCGATCATCCGGTCCATGCGTTGGGCGTAAGGACGCGCGGCCTCGGCCGCCTCCTGTGCCCGGCGCAACTTGGCGGCCGCGACCATCTTCATGGCCGAGGTGATCTTCTGCGTCGACTTGACGCTTTTGATCCTGATCTTCAGGTCCTTGAGATTGGCCATGGTACCGTCCGCTGCCCCACCGTTCGCTGTTGGCCGCCGAGCCCCGTGTCAGTCCACCCGATCGGGCGTCCCGGGGTCAGGCGAAGGTCTTCGCGAAGGAGTCCATGAACTCCTTCAGCTTGCCTTGGGTGTCGTCCGACAGCGCCTTCTCGGTGCGAATGGCCTCCAGGATGCCGGGGGCCTTCGACTTGATCTCCGACAGCAACTGGCGCTCGAACCGGCCGATCTCGGCGATCGCGATCCGGTCCAGGTAGCCGCGCACGCCGGCGAAGATCGAGACCACCTGCTCCTCGACCGGCATCGGGCTGAACTGGGCCTGCTTCAGCAGCTCGGTCAGTCGCGCGCCGCGGGCCAGCAGCCGCTGGGTGGCGGCGTCGAGGTCCGAGGCGAACTGGGCGAACGCCGCCATCTCGCGGTACTGGGCGAGCTCAAGCTTGATCGAGCCGGCGACCTGCTTCATCGCCTTGATCTGCGCGGCCGAGCCGACGCGGCTGACCGACAGGCCGACGTTCACCGCCGGGCGGATGCCCCGGTAGAACAGGTCGGTCTCGAGGAAGATCTGGCCGTCGGTGATCGAGATCACGTTGGTCGGGATGTAGGCCGAGACGTCGCCGGCCTGTGTCTCGATGACCGGCAGCGCGGTCAGCGAGCCGGCGCCGTGGGCGTCGTTCATCTTCGCCGCGCGCTCGAGGAGCCGCGAGTGCAGGTAGAACACGTCGCCCGGATAGGCCTCGCGCCCCGGCGGGCGGCGCAGCAGCAGCGACATCTGGCGGTAGGCGACGGCCTGCTTGGACAAGTCGTCGTACACGATGACCGCGTGCATGCCGTTGTCGCGGAAGAACTCGCCCATGGCGCAACCGGTGTACGGCGCCAGGAACTGCAGCGGTGCCGGGTCGGACGCGGTGGCGGCGACGACGATCGAGTACTGCATCGCGCCGTAGTCCTCGAGGGTCTTCACGATCTGCGCGACCGTCGAGCGCTTCTGGCCGATCGCAACGTAGATACAGAACAGCTTCTTGGTCTCGTCGGTGGCGGCGTCGTTGACCGACTTCTGGTTGATGAAGGCGTCGATCGCGATGGCCGTCTTGCCAGTCTGGCGGTCGCCGATGATCAACTCGCGCTGGCCGCGCCCGATCGGGATCAGGCTGTCGATCGCCTTCAGGCCGGTCTGCATCGGCTCGTGCACCGACTTGCGCGGCATGATGCCCGGCGCCTTGACCTCGACCCGCATGCGCGAGACGTCCTGCAGCGGGCCCTTGCCGTCGATCGGGTTGCCGAGGCCGTCGACCACCCGTCCGAGCAGCCCCTTGCCGACGGGCACGTCGACGATGGCGCCCGTGCGCTTGACGGTATCGCCTTCCTTGATGTTGCGGTCGTCGCCGAAGATCACGATGCCGACGTTGTCGGTCTCGAGGTTCAGCGCCATCCCGCGGATGCCACCCGGGAATTCCACCATCTCGCCGGCCTGGACCTGGTCCAGACCATACACGCGCGCGATACCGTCACCGACGGAGAGCACCTGACCGACCTCGGCGACTTCCGCCTCGGCCCCGAAATTGGCGATCTGCTCCTTGAGAATACCGGAAATTTCGGCGGCGCGGATGTCCATCAGCCAATCCCTTTCATGGCGAGCTGCAGGCGCTGCAGCTTGGTACGGAGCGAACTGTCGATCATGCGCGAGCCGACTCGCACGATGAGGCCGCCGATCAGCGACGGGTCGACGGTGAGGGCGACGGAGACCTTCTGGCCGACCACCTTGCGAAGCGCCTCGGTGACCGAGTCGACCTCGGCCTCGGAGAGCGGCACCGCGGAGGTGACCTGGGCGGCGACTTCGCCGCGCCGACGGGCCAGCTCGGCCAGGAAGGCGTCGATCATCCGCGGCAGCGCGAACAGCCGCCGGTTGGAGGCCAGGACGCCGAGAAACTTGGTGGTCAGCGGGTTGGCGCCGAAGGTGGTCGCCACCGCCAGTACGCCCCGGCTCTGCTCGTCGCGGGTCAGCACCGGCGAGCGGATCAGACGCGTGAAGTCCGGACTGTCGCCGATCAGCTGCCGCAACGCGGACAGGTCCGATGCGACGTCGTCCAGAGCCTTGCCCTCGTCGGCCAGCTCATAGAGCGCCAACGCGTATCGAGCGGCAAGCCCTTGGGTTTCCGATGCCACGAGGAAACGCCCCTTCGTCTCGACCGATGCCGGATCATCCCACGGGAAGCGGGACCACGCCGACTGGCCGCGTGGTTGGTGAAGCCGCCGCGCAAAGGCCTCCCGGAGAGGCCTCCCCCCGCGGCGCGGCGCCTAACTAGCACAGGGGTATGGGGGGTGCAAGCCGCCGCGGTGCAGCAGGGTCCTCCCGCGGCCGCAACGCTAAAGGACGGTTTCGGAAAGTTTTTCCATCATGGTCATGGGCACCGCCCCGCCACCCGACCCGCCACCTGCCACCGCCATCGAGCCCGGCCCGGTCGGGCGGTAGCCGAGGCGCTCGTAGAACGCCACGGCGTTCAGGTTGGCGCGCACCACGAATCCACGGATCCCGGCGGCACGGGCCCGAGCCTCGGCCGCCTCGACCAGCCGCCGGCCGAGCCCGCGGCCGGCCAAGGCGGGCTCCACGAACACCTTGCGGATACGGCCGTGCGCCGCCCCCGGCACCGCGCCCCAGCCGGCCGAGCCGATGACGGCCCCGTCCGGGTCGACGGCGACCCAGATGTCGTTGGCGAGCAGTTCGTCCGGATAGTCCGGCGCCTCCGTCGCCGCCACCAGCAGGGCGGTCTGCCCGGCCGTGTAGTGGGTCCGGCCGAGCACCGCCATCGCCCGGCACTGCATGGCGACGGTGGCGGCGAGGTCGGCCGCGACGAGCGGGCGGAAGATGGGATCGGGCATGGCGGCGGCGCCTTACAGGAAGCTGTAGGGGTCGACGTCGACCGCCAGCCGCACCGCGTTCTCCAGGCGGATCGGGGCCAGCCAGTCGCGCAGCACGCGCTGCAGGTTGATCTCCTTGCGGGCCTTGACCAGCAGGCGGCGGCGGTGCCGGCCGCGCAGCAGCGCCAGCGGCGCCGGGGCCGGCCCCAGCACCGTGACGCCGTCGAGCCGGGGCGCGGCGCGGGCGATCAGGCGCGCCGCCGCGTCGGCCCGCTCGGCGTCGGGTGCCGACACCACCAGCCCGGCCAGCCGCCCGAACGGCGGCATGCCGGCGGTGCGGCGCTGCTCGGCCTCGTACGCCATGAACCGGTCGCGGTCGCCGGCCGCCAGCGCCGCCATCACCGGGTTCTCCGGCACGTGGGTCTGCAGCAGCACCCGGCCCGGCCGCTCGGCGCGCCCGGCCCGGCCGGAGACCTGGTGCAGCATCTGGTAGGTCCGCTCGCCGGCGCGCAAATCGCCGCCGGCCAGGCCGAGATCGGCGTCGACCACCCCGACCAGGGTCAGCCACGGAAAGTGGTGGCCCTTGGCGACGATCTGGGTCCCGACGATGACGTCGACCTCGCGGGCATTGACCGCCCGGACGAACTCGCCCGCCTGGTCGGGTCCGACGATGGTGTCGGACGAGGCGATCTGGAACCGGGCGTCGGGGAACCGGCTCAGCACCTCCTCGGCCAGCCGCTCCACGCCCGGGCCGCTGGCCACGAAACTGTCCTCGGCCTCGCAGGACGGGCAGGCCCGCGGCAGCCGGCCGGAGAAGCCGCAGTGATGGCACTGCAGGCGGCCGAGCAGGCGGTGTTCGACCAGCCAGGCCGTGCAGTTGGGGCATTCCAGGCGGTGGCCGCAGGCCCGGCACAGGGTCAGCGGCGCGTAGCCCCGGCGGTTCAGGAACAGCAGCACCTGCTCGCCGTCGGCCAGCGTCTGCTCGACCGCCCGGACCAGGCCCTGTGCCAGGAAGCGGCCACGCTCCGGCCGGTCGCGGCGCAGATCGATCAACTCGACCGAGGGCATCGTCGCCGTCCCCGGCCGCGCCGCCAGGTGCAGCGAGCGGTAGCGCCCGCCGCGCACGTTCTCCAGCGTCTCCAGGCTCGGTGTCGCCGACACCAGGGCGATCGGCACGCCTTCGAGGCGGGCCCGCACCACCGCCATGTCGCGGGCTTGGTAGCTGACGCCGTCCTCCTGCTTGTAGGCCGGCTCGTGCTCCTCGTCGACGACGATCAGGCCGAGGTCCGGGAACGGCAGGAACAGCGCCGAGCGGGCGCCGACCAGCACCCGCGCGGTGCCTTCCGCGACCGCCCTCCAGGTGTCGCGCCGGACCCGCGGTTTCAGGTCGGAGTGCCAGACCGCCGGCGCCACCCCGAAGCGGTCGGCGAAGCGGTCGAGCCATTGCGCCGACAGCGCGATCTCGGGCAGCAGCACCAGCGCCTGCCGGCCTGCCGACAAGGCCGCGGCGATCGCCTCGAAATACACCTCGGTCTTGCCTGACCCGGTGACCCCGTCGAGCGCCGTCACCGAGAATGTCCGATTCGCGACCGAACGTCGCAAGGCCTGGGCCGCCTCGGCCTGCTCGCCGGTCAGCGCGTGGCCGCGGCGGTCTGGCTCGGGCGGCTGGAACGGCGGTGGCGGCGGCAGGTCGTGGCGGTCCAGCAGCCCGGCCTCCAGCATCGACTTGATGACCGCCGGACCGACCGACGCCTCGCGCGCCAGAACCCCCGGCTCGAGGGCCGGGCCGTCGGCCAGGGCCGCCAACGCCCGCCGCCGGGCCGGCGTCAGGCGGGTCGCCGGCGGCCACGCCATCTCCGGCACGGCGGTCAGCACGGTGGTGGCGGCCGGCGGCTCCAGCGCCCCCGGCGAGTTGATCGCCATGCGCAGCACCGCGCCGCGCGGCGCCAGCGTCCAGGACGCCACCCAGTCGACCAGGTCGATCACCCCGGCCGGCAGCGGCGGCACGTCGAACTTCCGGATCACGCCGCGCAGCCGCTCCGCCGCCACCTCGTCGCCGCCCGGCCCAAGGACCACGCCGATCAGGCGACGCTTGCCGAGCGGCACCTCGACGATCGCCCCGCGGCCGAGCGCCAGCGCCGGGTCGGCCTTGTAGTCGTAGGGCGCGTCGAGCGGCAGCGGCAGCAGCACGCTGACCCGGTCGAAGGGCGCATCCAGGGGCAGCAGGTCGTACACGCGGTCACTTTCGGGCGGTGAATCGGCGGCGAGTGTGCCGTTCCGCGGCGCACGGAACAACGCGCGCGCTCGAAGCGTCGCACATGCCGCGGAAACCGGCTCTCGCCGGCTCGGTTACCGATGTGTGGAAGCGGCCTGCCGGTCAGGTGCCGACTGTCGTTCGACGGCGGGGCCGGGAGCGCGGACGAGGCCTGAATCGCACGGGTCCGCCCGGCTGGCCGGTACCCCGGCGATGGGGTAGACTCGCCCCATCGATTCGCGTAGGCCTCCGGCCTTCCACGAGTGGGGACGAGGCGAGCATGAAGTTCTTCATCGACACCGCCGACGTGGCGGAGATCCGCGATTTGGCGAGCACCGGGCTGGTTGACGGCGTGACCACGAACCCGTCGCTGATCGCCAAGTCGGGACGACCGATGGCGGAGGTCATCGCCGAGATCTGCAGCGTCGTGCCGGGGCCAGTCTCGGCCGAGGTGACCGCCACCGACCACACCACCATGCTGCGCGAGGGCCGCTACCTCGCCTCGATCGCCGAGAACGTGGCGGTGAAGGTGCCGCTGACGGTCGACGGGCTGAAGACCTGCAAGGTGCTGGCCGATGCCGGCACCCCGGTCAACGTGACGCTGTGCTTCTCGCCGGCCCAGGCGCTGCTCGCCGCCAAGGCCGGCGCCGCCTACATCTCGCCGTTCGTCGGCCGGCTCGACGACATCGGCGCGGTCGGCATGGACCTGATCGCCGACATTGTCGAGATCTACGCCGCCTATGACTACAAGACCGCGGTGCTGGTCGCCTCGGTGCGCGGGCCGCAGCACGTGGTCGAGGCCGCCAAGCTCGGTGCCGACGTCGTCACGCTGCCGCCGGCGGTGCTGCGCCAGATGTACAAGCACCCGCTGACCGACAAGGGGCTGGAGGCGTTCCTGGCCGACTGGGCGAAGACCGGCCAGTCGATCCTCGGACCGGAGACCGACGCCGCATGACCGACAAGCTGCCGGCCAAGACCGCGAAGGGCAGCGGTCGCCCGCCGGGCGACCTCAAGGAACTGACGGCCGACCGCGTGGTCAACTACCTGAAGGGCCATCCGGACTTCCTGGTCGAGCACCCCGACCTGCTGGAGGTGATGACGCCGCCGCGCCGGGCCGCCGGCAACGTGGTGGATTTCCAGCACGCCATGGTCCAGCGCCTGAAGGCCGAGAACGAGAAGCTCCAGGCCGCTCAGGACTACCTGGTCAACACCGCGCGCGCCAACCAGTCGATCCAGTCGCGGGTTCACGATTCGGTGCTGGCGATCCTGCGCGCGCCGTCGTTCGAAAGCATGATCCACACCGTCACCGGCGACCTCGCCGTCCAGCTCGACGTCGACGCGGTGACGATCGGCGTCGAGGCCGGCGACGTGCCGATCCCCAAGGCCTATGCCGCCGGCATCCGGGCGCTGCCCGAGGGCGCCGTCGACGCCATGCTGGGACGCGGCCGCGACGTGCTGCTGACCGGCAACATCAATGGCGACCCGCGGCTGTTCGGGGCCGCCGCCGGCTTGGTCCGCAGCCAGGCGCTGACCCGGCTGCGCGCCTCGACCCAGGCGCCGGTCGGGCTGCTGGCGCTCGGCTCGCGCCGCCCCGACGGGTTCGTGGCCGGCCAGGGCACCGAGCTGCTCGGCTTCCTCGCCCGCACCCTCGAGACCATGATCCGGCAGTGGCTGCACCTGCCGGGCTGAGCGCGCCGCTCGACCCGGCGGCGACCGCGGCCGACCCCGCCCTGGCCGCCGCCGTCGCCGATTGGCGGCAATGGCTGAAGGCCGAGAAGCGGGTCTCGCCGCACACCCTCGCCGCCTACGGCCGCGACCTCGGCGACTTCCTGGCCTTCCTCGCCCGCCATCACGGCGGCACCATCGGCCTCGCCGCCCTTGCCGCCCTCTCGCCGGCCGATTTCCGGGCCTGGCTGGCCCGACGGGCGCTGGACGGGCTGGGCAAGAGTTCGACGGCGCGCGCCCTGTCGACGGTGCGCGGGTTCTTCCGATTCCTGGAGCGCCGCGGCCTCGCCGCCAACGCCGCGATCGGGGCGGTGCGCGGCCCACGGGTGCCGCAGTCGGTCCCGAAAGCCCTGACCGTTGGCGAGGCCCGGGACGCGCTGGACAGCGTCGGTGAATTGTCGGACGAGCCTTGGATCGCCGCCCGCGACGCCGCCATGCTGACGCTGCTGTATGGCTGCGGGCTGCGGGTCGGCGAGGCGGTCGGCCTCGACCGGCGCGTCCTGCCGGTCGGCGACACGCTGACGGTGGTCGGCAAGGGCGGCAAGGCGCGGATCGTTCCGGTGCTGCCGGTGGTGTGGCGCGCGCTCGCCGAGTACCTGGAGCGCTGCCCGTACCGGCTCGGGCCGGACGACCCGCTGTTCGTCGGCGCCAAGGGCGGCCGGCTGGGCGCCCGCCGCGTCCAGCAGGCCATCCAGACCCTGCGCGGCTGGCTCGGCCTGCCGGAGACCGCCACGCCGCACGCGCTGCGGCATTCCTTCGCCACCCACCTGCTGGCCGGCGGCGGCGACCTGCGGGCGATCCAGGAACTGCTGGGCCACGCCTCGCTGTCGACGACCCAGCGCTACACCGCAGTCGACGCCGCCCGGCTGCTCGAGGTGCACCGGGCGGCGCACCCGCGCGATCGGGGGCGGTGACCGGTCAGCTGCACCGACTTGAAGTCGGTCAGGGCTCCCACTGCTTCTCAGGGGTGGTGGCGTGGGTGGACGTAGACGAAGTCAAACCTGCTCATCAGGGGTCTCCAGCCGTCGTTTCAGGCCGCTCAGGGCGTCCAGCCGTCGCGTTCGAACTTCGCGATCCAACGGTCGTGGCTCTCCCGGATCGGAACCGGATTCAGGTAGTGCAGCTTCTCTCGCCCGCGCCGACGGTGGTGACCAGGGCCGCCTCAAGCCAGGTCGCGGATGATGCCGGGCGACGGCGCGGCGAGTGGCTCCCGGCTTGCCCGCGCTGGCGCGCGTTCGTCCGGGATGACGAGAGGGTGGGAGACGCTCGCGCCTTGGTTGGAAAAGCCGGGGGTATCGGCTCCCGGGCCCTCTCCTCCATCGTCATCAAGTCAGTGAGCCGGCCCTTTCTCTCCCGTCGTCATCCCGGACCGGAACGCCTCCGGCGGGATGGATCCGGGACTCACGAAGCGACGTGCGCCCGCCTTCACCCCGGCCGCGGCGGCGGGTGGTTCCCGGCTCGCGCTGCGCTTGGCTGGGATGACGACAGGGAGAGGGGGCAGACGGGTACAGACCGGTCACATGGTTGACAGTTTGGGCCGGTCCGGGCCCCAGGCCATTGCCGAGGCGCCCACACCCCTCCCCCTGTCGTCATCCCGGAGCGGGCCGCCGCAGGCGGCACACATCCGGGATCCACGGAGCAACGGAGGCTCGCCGATGGCGCCGGTCGCGCGACCGGCGATCAGATGTGGATCGGCCGCCCATCCACCGCCAGCGCCGCTTCCTTGACGCCCTCGGCCAGCGTCGGGTGGCCGTGGCACAGGCGGGCGACGTCCTCGGACGAGCCGCCGAACGCCATCGCCATGCAGATCTCGTGGATCAGCGTGCCGGCGTCGGGGCCGAGGATGTGGGCGCCGAGGATGCGGTCGGTCCTGGCGTCGGCCAGGATCTTGATCTGGCCCTCGGCGTCGAGGTTGGCGCGCGCCCGGCTGTTGGCCGAGAACGGGAACACGCCCTTGCGGTACTCGATTCCGGCCTCCTTGAGCTGCTCCTCGGTCTTGCCGACGGTCGCCAGCTCGGGCCACGTGTAGACGATGTTCGGCACCAGGTTGTAATCCACATGGCCGGACTGCCCGGCCATGATCTCGGCGGCGACGACGCCGTCCTCCTCGGCCTTGTGGGCCAGCATCGGCCCCGGGATCACGTCGCCGATCGCGAAGATGCCCTTCACGCTGGTCTCGAAATCCGCGTCGACGACGATGGCGCCGCGCTTGTCGAGCGCCACGCCGAGCTTCTCGAGCCCGAGGCCGGCGGTCAGCGGCCGGCGGCCGATCGACAGCAGCACGATGTCGGCGGACATCTCCTCGGCCTCGCCGCCCTTGACCGGCTCGACCGTCAGCGTCACGCCGGACTTGCCAGCCTTGGCGCCGGTGACCTTGGCGCCAAGCTTGAACTCCAGGCCCTGTTTCTGGAGCACGCGCTGGAAGCGCTTGGCGGTTTCGGCGTCGGTGCCGGGCACGATGCGGTCGAGGAACTCGACCACCGTGACCTTGGCGCCGAGCCGCTTCCACACCGACCCCATCTCCAGGCCGATGACGCCACCGCCGATCACGATCAGGTGCTCCGGAACCTTGGTCAGGTCGAGCGCGCCCGTCGAGGAAACGATGCGCTTCTCGTCGACCTCGACGCCGGGCAGCGGGGTCGATTCCGAGCCGGTGGCGATCAGGATGCGCTCGCAGGCCAGCGTCTGGGCCTTGCCGCCGCCGTTCGGCGCGACCTCCACCTGGCCGGGGGCCAGGATCGTCGCGGTTCCCTGCACCCAGTCGATCTTGTGCTTCTTGAACAGGAAGCCGATGCCGTCGGTCAGGCCGGTGACGATCTCGGTCTTGCGCTTCATCAGCGCCTTCACGTCGATCTTCGGCTTGCCGACCTGAATGCCGAAATCGGCGAGGTGATGTTCGGCCTCGGCAAATTTGTGCGAGGCGTTGAGCAGCGCCTTGGACGGGATGCAGCCGACGTTCAGGCAGGTCCCGCCGAGCGCGTCGCGCCTCTCCACGCACGCCACCTTCATGCCGAGCTGGGCGGCGCGGATGGCGGCGACGTAGCCGCCGGGGCCGGCGCCGATGATCACGAGATCGTAAGTGTCGGACATCGGTTCCTCGGTGTTCGGGGTCGTTTCGGGCGCGCCGCGGTCAGAGGTCAAGCAGCAGGCGCCGAGGGTCCTCGATCGCGTCCTTGAGGCGGACCAGGAAGGTCACCGCCTCGCGGCCGTCGACGATGCGGTGATCGTAGCTGAGCGCCAGGTACATCATCGGCCGCACCTCGACCTTGTCGCCGATCGCCATCGGGCGCGGCTGGATCTTGTGCATGCCGAGGATGCCGGACTGCGGCGGGTTCAGGATCGGCGTCGACATCAGCGAGCCGTAGACGCCGCCGTTCGAGATCGTGAAGGTGCCGCCCTGCATCTCGGCGAGGCTGAGCTTGCCGTCGCGGGCCTTCAGGCCGAGGTCGTTGATGCCCTGCTCGACGCCGGCGAACGACAGCTGGTCGGCGTCGCGCAGGATCGGGACCACGAGGCCCTGCGGCGTGCCGACGGCGACGCCGATGTCGTAGTAGTTCTTGTAGACGATCTCGTCGCCGTAGATCTCGGCGTTGACCGCCGGCAGCTCCTTCAGCGCGGCGATCGCCGCCTTCACGAAGAAGCTCATGAAGCCGAGCTTGACGCCGTGCTTCTTCTCGAAGCCGTCCTTGTACTCGGTGCGCAGCGCCATCACCGCGGTCATGTCGACCTCGTTGAAGGTCGTCAGCATGGCGGCGGTGTTCTGGGCTTCCTTCAGGCGCCGGGCGATCGCCTGGCGCAGCCGGGTCATCTTCACCCGCTCCTCGCGCGGGTCTTCGGCGCGCGGCGGCAGCGGGCCGGATGCCGCCGGTGCCGCGCCGGCGGCCGGAGCGGCGGAGTAGCTGCGCTTGGCGTTGCCGGCCTCGATCGCCTTCTGGACGTCTTCCTTGGTCAGCCTGCCGTCCTTGCCGGACGGCTTGATCTTGGCGGGATCCAGGTCGTTGTCGTCGACCAGCTTGCGGACCGCCGGCGACAGGGTCTGAACGTCGAAGGTCGCGGCCGCCGGTGCGGCAGCGGGAGCCGGCTTCGGGGCGGGCGCTGCCTCGGTCTTGGCGGGCGCCGGTGCCGCCGGCTTGGCGGCTTCCTTGGCAGGCTCCGGTTTGGCGGGCTCGGGCTTCTTCGCCGACGCCTTGGCGCTCTCGTCGATGGTGCCGAGCAGGGCCCCGACCGCGACCTCGGCGCCGTCCTTGGCGGCGATCTCGATCAGCACGCCCGACGCCGGGGCGTTGACCTCGAGGGTGACCTTGTCGGTCTCCAGTTCGACCAGCGGTTCATCCGCCTGCACGGCGTCGCCCACCGCCTTCATCCACTTCGCGACCGTCGCCTCGGAAACGGATTCGCCGAGAGCCGGAACGGTGATCTGCGTCGCCATCGCCTACGCGCCTCTTGTCTGTCGTTCGAGAAACGACGGGCCGCCGCGGCAGCCCGTCGCCGAATGGGTGGGTCCGAGACTACTCGGCCGCCAAGCGGCCCTTGCGGGCCGACTGGCTGACGGTCAGCGCCTCGTCGATGAGCTTCTGCTGCTCGCGCACGTGCCGGCTGTGGTTGCCGGTCGCCGGCGACGCCGCCTCGGGCCGGCCAACGTAGCGCGGCCGGCGGCAGGCGCCGTCGAGTTCGATCAGCACGTCTTCCAGCCGGCGGTCGATGTAGGTCCACGACCCCATGTTCTGGGGCTCCTCCTGGCACCACACGACGTCGGCCTGCGGGAACCGCGACAGCTCGTGCAGCAGCGCCTTCTGCGGGAACGGATAGAGTTGCTCCACGCGCAGGAAGAACACGTCCCTGATGCCGCGTTTGGCCCGCTCCTCGTAGAGGTCGTAGTAGACCTTGCCGGAGCACAGCACGACCCGTCGGACGTCCTTGTCGTCGCACAGGACCTCGTTGTCGTAGAGCACCCGGTGGAAGGTCGTGCCCGGGCCCATCTCGGCGAACGACGAGACGCACAGCTTGTGCCGCAGCAGCGACTTCGGGGTCATCACGATCAGCGGCTTGCGGAAGTCGCGCTTGATCTGCCGCCGCAGCACGTGGAAGTAGTTCGCCGGGGTGGTGCAGTTCACCACCTGCATGTTGTCCTCGCCGCACAACTGGAGGTACCGCTCCAGGCGCGCCGAGGAATGCTCCGGACCCTGGCCCTCGTAGCCGTGCGGCAACAGCATCACCAGGCCAGACATGCGCAGCCACTTGGCCTCGCCCGACGACACGAACTGGTCGACGATCACCTGGGCACCGTTGGCGAAGTCGCCGAACTGCGCTTCCCACAGCACGAGCGAGTTCGGTTCGGCCTGACTGAAGCCGTACTCGAACCCGAGCACGCCGGCCTCAGAGAGCGGGCTGTCGATGACCTCGTAAAGCGCCTGCCCTTCCTGGACGTGGTTCAGCGGGACATAGCGCTCTTCGGTGGTCTGGTCGATGTAGACCGAGTGGCGCTGCGAGAAGGTGCCGCGGCCGGAATCCTGCCCCGACAGCCGCACCGGCGCGCCCTCGGCCAGCAGGCTCCCGAACGCCAGCGCCTCGCCGAACGACCAGTCCACGCCCTCGCCGGACTCGATCGCCTTGCGACGGCCGTCGATGAAGCGGGTCAGCTTGCGGTTCAGGTCGAAATCCGCCGGCACGTCGCACAGCCGCTCACCGATCCGCTTCAGCTCGTCGAGCGCGACCGCGGTCTCGCCGCGCCGGGCGTCGCCGGACGCGACCTTCATGCCGGACCACTTGCCCTCCAGCCAGTCCGCCTTGTTCGGCTTGTAGGACAGGCCGGCCTCGAACTCCTGCGCCAGATAGGCGTTCTGCTGCTCGACCAGACGGTCACCCTCGCCCTCGGCGATCACGCCCTCGGCGGTCAACTGGTCGGCGTAGATCTGCCGGGTGGTCGGCTGCGCGGCGATCTTGGCGTACATCTGCGGCTGGGTGAACGTCGGCTCGTCGCCCTCGTTGTGCCCGAACCGGCGGTAGCAGATGATATCCAGCACCACGTCGACGCCGAACTCCTGGCGGAACTCGGTGGCGATCCGCGCGACGTGGACGACCGCCTCCGGATCGTCGGCGTTCGCGTGGAAGATCGGCGCCATGACCATCTTCGCGACGTCGGTCGGGTACGGCGACGAGCGCGAGTAATGCGGGCTGGTGGTGAAGCCGATCTGGTTGTTCACGATGATGTGGATGGTGCCGCCGGTGCGATAGCCGCGCAGGTCGGAGAAGTCGAAGGTCTCCGCCACCACGCCCTGGCCGGCGAACGCGGCGTCGCCGTGCAGCAGGATGCCCATCACCTTCTTGCGGTCGCGGTCGCCGCGCTGCACCTGCTTGGCCCGCACCCGCCCGAGCACCACCGGGTTGACGATTTCCAGGTGCGAGGGGTTGGCGTTCAGGGTCAGGTGGATGTTGACGTCGTCAAACTCGCGGTCCGCAGACACCCCCATGTGGTACTTCACGTCGCCCGAGCCGCCAGCGTCCTCGGGGTTCGCCGGATTGCCGAGGAACTCCGAGATGATCGCCCGGAACGGCTTGTCCATGAAGTTGCAGAGCACGTTCAGCCGGCCGCGGTGGGCCATGCCGAGCACCACCTCCTCGAGGCCGATCTGGCTGCCGCGCTTGAGAATCTGCTCGAGCGCCGGGATCAGGCTCTCGCTGCCGTCGAGGCCGAAGCGCTTGGTGCCGACATACTTGACGGCCAGGAACTTCTCGAAGCACTCGGCGGCGGTCAGCCGGTCCAGGATCGCCCGCTTGCCGCGCTCGGTGAAGTCGGTCTGGTTGCGGATCTGCTCGATACGCTCCTGGATCCAGGCCTTCTGGGCCGGATCCTGGATGTGCATGAACTCGACGCCGATCGACGCGCAGTACGTCGCCTCCAGCAGATCCATGATCTCGCGGAGGGTGGCGGTCTCGAGGCCGAGCACGTGATTGATGAAGATCGGCCGGTCCCAGTCGGCGGCGGTGAAGCCGTAGGTCTCAGGCTCCAGCTCGGGGTGCGGCGTCGGCTCGTCCAGGCCGAGCGGGTCGAGCTTGGCGCGCAGGTGGCCGCGGATCCGGTAGGCCCGGATCAGCATGATCGCGCGCAGCGAGTCGAGCGTCGCGGCGCGAACGTCCGCGGCCGAATGGGCCGGGGTTCCGGTGGCCTTCGCGGATGGCCTGGCGGCAGCCGCCGGGTCGACGGCGCCGATCACCCTGGTGCTGCGCGGCGCCCAGCTCGGGCCGCTGGCGTCCTGCACCGCCGCCCCCGCATCGTCGTGGAGCTGGTCGAAGTAGCTTCGCCAGCTGGCGTCGACCGCGCTCGGGTCGCCGAGGTAGCGGGCGTACAGTTCCGCCATGAACGGCGCGTTGGCGCCGTTCAGGAAGCTAAGGTCGAGAAAGTCAGTCGACATGAGCGCTCACCGCCTCTCGTCACAGCCGAATCGGCACCATCCCACAGCCCGATCCGGATCCGGCCCCGCCGGTATACCACCGTAAGGCCGGCCGCGCCGAACCCATGCCAAATGGTCGTCGCAACCGGCCGACGGATCAAGGGCGGGACCCGGTCCCGCCCTCGCCGCCCTCAGCCCTTGCCCTCAGCCCTTGATGGCCGCGAGCATCGTCTCGCCGAGCCGGGCCGGCGAGTCCGACACCCGGATGCCGGCCGCCCGCATCGCCTCCATCTTGTCGTCGGCGCCACCCTTGCCGCCGGCGATGATCGCGCCGGCGTGCCCCATGCGGCGGCCCGGAGGCGCCGTCACTCCGGCGATGAAACCGGCCACCGGCTTCTTGACCTTCGAGGATTTGAGGAACGCCGCCGCGTCCTCCTCGGCCGATCCGCCGATCTCGCCGATCATGATGATGCCCTGGGTCTCGTCGTCGGCCAGGAACATCTCCAGCACGTCGATGAAACTGGTGCCGTTGACCGGGTCGCCGCCGATGCCGACGCAGGTCGACTGGCCTAGCCCGGCGGCCGTCGTCTGGGCCACCGCTTCATAGGTCAGCGTGCCGGACTTCGAGACGATGCCGATCTTGCCGCGCTTGTGAATATGGCCCGGCATGATGCCGATCTTGCAGGCGTCCGGCGTGATCACGCCGGGGCAGTTCGGACCGATCAGCCGGGTCTTGGTGCCGCACAGGGCGCGCTTGACCTTCAGCATGTCGAGCACCGGGATACCCTCGGTGATGCAGATCACCAGCGGAACCTCGGCGTCGACCGCCTCCAGGATGGAGTCGGCGGCGAACGGCGGCGGCACGTAGATGACACTGGCGTTGGCGCCGGTCCGCGCGACCGCCTCGTGCACGGTGTCGAAAACCGGCAGGCCGAGATGCGTCTGACCGCCCTTGCCGGGGGTGACGCCGCCGACCATCTTGGTGCCGTACTTGATGGCCTGCTCGGAGTGGAAGGTCCCCTGGCTGCCGGTGAATCCCTGGCAGATGACCTTGGTGTTCGCGTCGACGAGAACCGACATCAGGCCGCCTCCTTCACCGCTTTGACGATTTTCGCCGCGGCGTCCCCGAGATTGTCCGCCGACACGATCGGCAGGCCGGATTCCGCCAGGATCTGCTTGCCCAGCTCGACGTTGGTGCCCTCCAGTCGGACCACCAGCGGCACGTGCAGGCTGACCTCGCGGGCGGCCGCCACCACGCCCTCGGCGATCACGTCGCACCGCATGATGCCGCCGAAGATGTTGACCAGGATGCCCTCGACGTTCTTGTCCGACAGGATAATCTTGAACGCCGCCGTGACCCGCTCCTTGGTGGCGCCGCCGCCGACGTCCAGGAAGTTGGCCGGCTCGCCGCCGTACAGCTTGATGATGTCCATGGTCGCCATCGCCAGGCCGGCGCCGTTGACCATGCAGCCGATGTTGCCGTCCAGCTTCACGTAGTTGAGCTCGTACTTGCCGGCCTCGAGCTCCGCCGGGTCCTCCTCGTCCTCGTCGCGAAGCGCGGCGATGTCGGAATGCCGGAACAGCGCGTTGTCGTCGAAGTTCATCTTGGCGTCGAGGGCGATGATCTCGCCGGCGCCGGTGACGACGAGCGGGTTGATCTCCATCAGCGAAGCGTCCAGATCGACGAACGACTTGTAGACTGAGGTCATGAACTTGACCGCCGCCGATACCTGCTTGCCCTCCAGCCCGAGGCCGAAGGCGATACGACGCGCGTAGTGCGGGCTGAGGCCGGTGACCGGGTCGATCGGCACCGTCATGATCTTGTCCGGCGTGTGGGCGGCGACCTCCTCGATGTCCATGCCGCCCTCGGTCGAGGCGATCACGGTCACCCGTCCCGTGCCACGGTCGACCACCAGCGACAGGTACAATTCGCGGGCGATGTCGCAGCCTTCCTCGACGTAGAGCCGCTTGACCTCGCGGCCCTTCGGGCCGGTCTGGTGGGTCACGAGCGTCATGCCGAGCATCCGTTCGGCCTCGGCCTTCACGGCGTCGATGGACTTGACCACCTTCACGCCACCGCCCTTGCCGCGACCGCCGGCGTGGATCTGCGCCTTGACGACCCAGACCGGGCCACCGAGCTTCTGGGCGGTCTCGACCGCCTCCTCCGGGGTGAAAGCCACCCCGCCGCGCGGCACCGCCACGCCGAACTTGGCCAAGAGCGCCTTGGCCTGATACTCGTGGATGTTCATGGTTCCCCGCTCAAGGTGGTGCGACCGCTCGACACGGCGCCCGTCCGGGCGGCCGCGACGCCGGTCGCCTCGCTGCATACTGCGTCGGATACGGGCGCGTCGGGCATCTCGCTTCCGGCTCGCATGAAGGGCGCCTCACTCTATGTCCCGGCCCGTACCGGAGCAACCCGCACTGCAGCAATCCGGCCCGCGGCACATCCCCGGGCCGGTTGCCGAGGCCTCAAACTCCGAGCTTGACCACCACGTCGTTCAACGCCCGCACGGCGCCGACCGAGTGATCGAACATCGCCTTCTCGTCGGCATTGAGCGCGATCTCGACGATCTTCTCGACCCCGGCAGCGCCGATCACCACCGGCACGCCGACGTAGAGTCCGTCGAGGCCGTAGGCACCCTTGACGTAGGCGGCGCACGGCAGAACCCGCTTCTTGTCCTTGAGGTAGGACTCCGCCATCGCGATCGCCGCACTCGCCGGCGCGTAGAACGCCGAGCCGGTCTTCAGCAGGCCGACGATCTCGGCGCCGCCGTCGCGGGTGCGCTGCACGATGGCGTCGATCTTGGCCTGCGTGGTCCAGCCCATGGCGATCAGGTCCGGCACCGGAATGCCGGCGACCGTCGAATAGCGGGTCAGCGGCACCATGGTGTCGCCGTGGCCGCCGAGCACGAACGCGGTCACGTCCTCGACCGAGACACCGAATTCCTCGGCGAGGAAACAGCGGAAACGGGCGCTGTCCAGCACGCCGGCCATGCCGACGACCTTCGCGTGCGGCAGGCCGCAGGCGTCGCGCAGCACCCCGACCATGACGTCGAGCGGGTTGGTGATGCAGATCACGAAGGCGTCCGGGCAGTTGTTCTTGATGCCCTCGCCGACGGCCTTCATGACCTTGGTGTTGGTGCCGATCAGGTCGTCACGGCTCATGCCCGGCTTGCGCGGGATGCCGGCGGTGACGATGACCACGTCGGCACCGGCCAGCGCGGCGTAGTCGCTGGAGCCGCTCACCGACGCGTCGAAGCCTTCGACCGGCGCGGCCTGGGCGATGTCGAGCCCCTTGCCCTGCGGGACGCCGTCGACGATGTCGAACAGCACGATGTCGCCGAGTTCCTTGAGGCCGGCCAGCAATGCCAGCGTGCCCCCGATGTTGCCGGCGCCGACGAGCGCGATCTTGTTGCGAGCCATGATCTCCCCTTAGGCAGCGGTAAGGCGTCCAATGCCCGTGACGGCCGTCGGCGGAGAACGGCCGTCGGCGGCCGGATGCGTGCGGCGGGGACATACCCCGATTTGCCGGGCGGAGCAAGCGACCGCCGGCCGCGCGGGCAAGGATCGGCCGGCCGCTTGATCGGCGTCCCGGCAACGGTCAGTCTCCGGGCATGCGTGACGCCCCTGGCAAGATCGACGTGGTCTCGACCACCACCGCCGCCGAGATCGCGGCGATCGTCGCGCGGGCGCAGCAACCCGTGCTGCAGGTGGGCGCGCGGCAGACCGTTGTCGACCGCGGCGAGCACAGCTGGCGTCGCCGTTTCGCCGGGGGTGACTTCACCGGTCTCGACGTCGCCGACGGCGAGGGCGTCGACGTGGTGGCCGACCTGTGCTGGCCGCTCGACCGACTGGACGCGGCGCTGGGCGGCCGGCGCTTCGGGCTGATCGTGTGCCAGCACGTGCTGGAGCACGTGAAGCGCCCGTTCGAGGCCGCCGACAACCTCGCCGCCCTGCTGTCCCCGCGCGGCACGCTCTACGTCGCGGTGCCGTGGGTGCAGTCGTTTCACGGCTATCCCGACGACTACTGGCGGTTCTCGTTCCGCGGCCTGCTCGAGCTGTTCCCGGGGCTGCGTCCGGTCGACATGTATTACAGCGCCAGCGGCAGCGGGCTCGATGCCGCCTACAAGATCACCGTCGACGGCGCCGTCGATCTGGCGCGCACGCCGTTCGAGATCGAGTCGCGGCTGTTCGAGATCAGCTTTCCGCAGGACCGCAACCGGGCGGTGCTGCGCGAGCAGGCCGAGCAGCCGAAGCTGCCGCTCGCCCGCCGCTACCTCCCGGCGATCTTCGTGAACCTGGTCCTGCAGGCGGATTGACCCCGGCTTCTCAAGCAGTAACCCGCCGGCGCGTCAGTCGAGCTTGACCGGTCCGCCCGATGGCGCCGTGGACGGCGCCTCGCCGAGCGCCTTCAAGCTGCGATCGATGCGGTCGACGTACAACTCGGTCTCCAGGTCGAGCGCCTCCGCCTGCCGGTATCGCGCCAGCGCCTCCTGGTGAATGCCAAGCGCGTGCAGATTGTCGCCCCAGGCGACCAGGAACACCTCCGACTCCAGGCCGAGCGCCGCCGCCGTCCGGAAGCGCCGTTCGGCTAAGCGGTGATTGCCGCCGGACGCGTAGCCCTGCGCGAGTTCGTAGAACCGCTCGCCGATCTTGGAATCGAGCTCGACCGACTGCTGGTAGCGGCGTTCCGCTTCCTCCTTTAGGTCGAGCGCGGCGTAGGCGTCACCGTAGAACGCCAGGCCGAGGGCGGTCGGCGCCCCGATCTTGCTGGCCGCCTCGAAGTCGTCGAAGGCCCGCTGCGACCGGTCAGAATACAGGTAGGCCATGCCGCGCAGCAGCTGGGCGTGCTTGATGTTGTCGGCGGTGCAGACCCAGGCCCGGTTGAGCTCGCAGTCCCGGATCAGGTCCGAGGCGAACGAGACCGTGGTGTCGTAGTCGCCGCTCGCGGAATCCTGGATGAAGACATAGGCGAGCGCCTCGAACGGCGAGACGTAGCCGATCACCTGCAGGCCGAGGTGGTCGATCAGCTTCTCGGTATCCGCCAGCGGGATGTCGCCCTGCCGGATCTGGTAGCCGAGGACCACGTGGTCGCCGCGGGTACGCCAGTGCGCGACGTCGTCGTGCTGGGTGATCTCGATCGCGACCACCCGCGGGTCGAGCCCGAAAACCCCTTCGGTGGCCCGGATCAGCTCGACGATGCCGAAATACGACGCCACCTCGCCGATCGGCTGGGCCTGACCCTGGACGACCACCTTCACCTCGTTGAGCGACGCGACCTCGACCTGGATCCGCCGCATCGAGTCGACCACCTGGTTGGCGACGATCCGCGTGGTGTAGCCGCGCTCTTCGAAATACGGGGGGATCGAGTAGGTGTGCACCTCGGCAACGCCCCAGTGCATGTAGCTGCTCAACGCCAGCAGCGTGGCGAACAGCGAGGCGGTGTACCCGATCAGCGTGAGATCCATGCTTCCCCCATCGCGTCACACCACGCCACCCAGCGGCCGCGGCTCGATGGGAACGCCCGCGAAGCGCCCGCGTTCCAGCGGCGCCGCTGGCAGAGAGCCTCGATCAACCGACGACGGTGGATTTGCGGACCGCGGTCGAGGCCGCCGGACGCTCAGGCGGGGGGCGGGGCCGGCGTATCGAACCGCGCGGCGCGGCGCTCAACTCCCCAAAGCGCGTCGAGGCCCGGCTTGAGGTCGGAACCGACGAAGTCGGCGCGCTTGTCGGGGCTGCCGCCGCCGGCCGGAAAGCGCTGTTCCCATTCGTAAATCTTCACGGTCAGCCCGCAGAGAACCTCGGCGAGAGACTGCTGGTGCCGCGAAATCAGGTCGCGCAACTGCTGGAAGGTGCCGACCGTCACCTTGTCCCAGTTGACCTTGGTCTGCCGGTCGAAGCCCTCGAAACGTCGCTGCACCGACCCGCCCAAGTGGACCAGGACATCGTCGACCTGCCGAAGGGTTCGCTGGACGCCGGCGTCATTGCGCAGGAACGAGTTTTCCCGCACCTCCTCCATCCATTCGCGCAGGCGGTCGAGCACCGGCAACGCGTACTGAAAGTAGCTGCGATAGTACGACAGCGCGAGATAGGTGTCGCCGTAGTCCTCGAGCATGTCGGGCAGGGCATCGACGCTGATCCGCAGCGCCGCCGCCATCGACTGGATTCGGGCGCGAACCTTCGGCGTGTTGGGATTGGCGATCAGCCGAATCAGAGTATGCAGGTCACCGGGATCGTCGCGACGATCGCCGTAGAGGTGGACGATCAGGGGACGGGTGATGTCGCGCATCAGCGGCAGCAATTCGGCGCGCTTGGCCGGCGACAACTGAAGGGCGTCGAGGCTCAGCACGTCTACCCCGGCCTGGCGCAGCCCCATCCGCAGCGTGTACGGATCGAACGCCGGAAGCTGGCCGATCCGGTGCAGAAGGAGCAGGTCGTCCTGCAGCGCATCCGGGTCGCCGGAGAAGAAGTCCGGCACCTCGTCGATGGCAATCTGTCCGGAACCGATGCCGGACTCTCGGAACAGTTCGATCCGGGTCTCCAGGCGGTGGTTCTTGATCAGCCGCGCCCGGCTGAGAGCGGTGTTCGCCACCGGCAGCACGGACAACGGCAATGTGTGTATCGAGTCGCGATCGTAGTCGGCGATCACCGACCCGGGTCGCATGGCATCCGGCATATCATTCCCCGCACTCCGGTCCACGGCTTCCGCCGGGCCGGCCCCGCGTTCGGGGCAGTTACCCGATTCTTTTAGCCGAATTTTAGTCAAACCGCAACGAAGCACCTGCGCTGACCGGTTCGTGATGGGCGCGCGATGGCCGATTCCTCACCCGCGGGCTATCGTCGCGTCTCGGCCACTGTTCCGGACCTCCGCCGATGACCCTTCCTCGTCGACTCGCGATCCTCGCCCGGCTGCTTGCCGCGCTAACGGTCGTAGCACCCGCCACCGTGGTCGCCTCGGAGACCCGCCCCTGGGAGGAGATCGTTGCGACGGCGCGCGGTCAGACCGTTCACTTCAACGCCTGGGGCGGGTCCGAGCAGATCAACGCCTACATCGCCTGGGTCGGTCGACAGATGGCGGACCGGAACGGGATCACGCTGGTGCACGTGAAGCTGGCGGTCACCACCGACGCCGTCGCGCGGGTGCTGGCGGAGAAGTCGGCTGGCCGGGACCGGGACGGGTCGGTCGACCTGGTATGGATCAACGGCGAGAACTTCGCCGCCATGAAGGCAGCCGGGCTGCTGCACGGGCCGTGGGTGTCGCTGGCTCCGAACTTCCGGAACGTCGATGTCATCGGCAAGCCGACCACGGTGCTCGATTTCACGGTGCCGACCGACGGGCTCGAGGCGCCTTGGGGGATGGCGCAGTTCGTGTTCCTGTACGATACCGCCCACCTCGCCGAGCCGCCGCGCAACCTGGACGCGCTCGCCGACTGGGTCGCGCGGGAGCCCGGCCGCTTCAGCTATCCGCAGCCACCCGATTTCATCGGCACCACCTTTCTGAAGCAATTGCTGACCAGTCTCGCCGCCGAACCCGGCGTGCTCCAGCGCCCGGTCGACGACACCGACCCCGACTCGGTCTCGGGACCGCTCTGGGCTTGGCTCGACCGGGTCGGACCCTCGCTGTGGCGCGCCGGACGGGCCTACCCGGCGAGCGGACCGGCCCTGCAGCGACTGCTGGCCGACGGCGAGGTCGCGATGGCCATGGCGTTCAACCCGGCGGAGGCCAGCGCGGCCATCGCCGCGGGGAGCCTGCCGGACACCATCCGAACCGTCACCCTCGAGGGCGGCACGCTGGCCAACACCCATTTCGTGGCGGTTCCCTACAACGCCGCCGCCAAGGAGGCGGCGATGGTGGTCGCCGACTTCCTGATGTCGGCCGAGGCGCAGGCCCACAAGCAGGATCCGAGGGTGTGGGGCGACTTCACGGTGCTGGATGTCGGCGCGCTGCCCGAGGCGGACCGCCGCCGCTTCACCGATCTGCCGCTCGGCGCCGCCACCCTCTCGCCCGAAGAACTCGGACCGGCGCTGTCCGAGCCGCACCCGAGTTGGACCCGCTGGCTGGAAATGGAGTGGAACCGGCGATACGCCGCCGGTCGGTGAGCCCGGCAGCCGGCAGCGGCTGATGGTCCGCCTGTTCCCGGCCCTGGCGCTGCTGACCATGCTCGGCCCGATCGCGGCCGGGCTGGCCGGAACGCTGTTGCCGGCGTTTGGCTGGTTGCCGGCGCTCGGACGTACCGACCTCTCGCTCGCTGCCTGGCGCGAGCTCGCGGCACAACCCGGACTGCCGCGATCGATCGCCCTGTCCTACAGCGTCGGCCTCGGCGCCAGCGCCGCGGCGCTGGCGATCGCCCTCGGCTTCGCCGCCGCCGCCTACGGCACCGCAGCGTTCGCGTGGGTCGGCCGGCTGTTGTCGCCGCTGCTGGCGGTTCCGCACGCGACCGTGGCCCTCGGGCTCGCCTTCCTGATCGCGCCGAGCGGCTGGATTGCGCGGCTGCTGTCGCCCTGGCTGACAGGCTGGGAGCGGCCGCCCGACCTGGCCACGGCGCACGACCCGTTTGGCCTTGCGCTGGCGCTCGGCCTGCTGCTGAAGGAAGTGCCGTTTCTGTTTCTGATGATCCTGGCGGCGCTCGACCAGGTCGATGCTCCCCGCCTGCACGCCGCCGCCCGAAGTCTCGGCTGCCGGCCGCTGACCGCGTGGATCATCGTGGTGCTGCCCCGGGTCTATGTCCGGCTGCGTCTGCCGGTGCTGGCGGTGATCGCGTTCTCGACCTCGGTGGTCGACATGGCGGTGCTGCTCGGGCCGACGGTACCGGCGCCGCTGGCGGTGCGGGTGGTCGGCTGGACCGGCGACGCCGACCTCGACCGCCGCCTGCTCGGCTCCGCCGGCGCCCTGCTGCAGGTCGGAGTGACGGCGGCGGCGATCGCGACCTGGCTGGCCATCGAGCGGCTCGCCGCCCTGGCAGGCCGGCGCTGGATCGCTGGTGGCCCGAACGGCCGGCGCGAGACCGCGCTCCGCCCCGTCGCGATCGGGCTCGCGCTGCTGTGCGCGGCGACCGCCGGCGCCGCCCTGCTTGGCCTCGGCGTGTGGTCGATCGCCGGATCGTGGCGGTTCCCGGACCCGTTGCCGACCGGACTCGGCCTTGGGGCCTGGATCCGGTCGGCGCCGCTGCTGGCCGAGACCTTCGCGGTCACCGCGGCCGCCGCCGCGGCCAGCGCCGGGATCGCCACCGTCCTGGCGATCGGCTGCTTGGAAAACGAGACCCGGCGCGGCATCCGCCCGCCACCCTGGATCGACTGGGTGTTGTATCTGCCGCTGCTGGTTCCGCAGGTGGCGTTCCTGTTCGGCCTGCAGGTGCTGTTCGCGGCGACCGGCGTCGACGGCAGCTGGGGCGCGCTGATCTGGGCGCATCTGGTGGTCGTGCTGCCCTACGTGTTTCTGTCTCTGGCCGGTCCGTGGCGGCGGCTCGACCGGCGCTGGGCGGACACCGCCCGAACCCTCGGCCTCGGCCCGGGCCGTGTGCTGTGGCGGGTGACGCTGCCGCTGCTGCTGCGGCCGGTGCTGACCGCCGCCGCAGTCGGCGTCGCGGTGTCGGTGGCGCAATACCTGCCGACGGTGTTCGCCGGTGCCGGCCGCCTGACCACCCTGACCACCGAGGCGGTGGCGCTGGCCGCCGGCGGCGACCGGCGGGTCATCGGCGCGCTCGGCCTGCTGCAGATGGCGCTGCCCATGGCGGCGTTCCTGGCCGCCCAGTGGCTGCCCGCGCTGCTGCTCCGCCGCCGCGGGGCGATACCCCGATAGTTACCGCCGGCACCGGTCGGGGGTTCTCAAACCGGCGGCCGGCGCGCCACAATGGCGTGATGCGCCAACGAGTCTCCCGATGATCCAGGTGATAGCCCCGGTCGGGGCCCTGCTGACGAGTGTCGCCCTGCTGCTGATGGGCAACGGGCTGCAGGGCACGCTGCTGCCGCTGCGCGCCGAAATCGAGGCGTTCAGTCCGCTCGCCATTGGCGTCATGGGCTCTTCCTACTATTTCGGCTTCGCCCTGGGCTGCCTGTACGGACCGGTGGTCGTCGGCCGGGTCGGCCACATCCGGACCTTCACCGCCGGTGCCGCGCTGGCGTCGACGGTGGCGCTGGCGCACGCGCTGCTGACCGAGCCTTGGGCGTGGTGGCCCCTGCGCGCGCTCACCGGCTTCGCGCTGGCCATCCTGTACATGGTGATCGAGAGCTGGCTGAACGAACGCGCGACCAACCAGACCCGCGGCACGGTCATGTCGATCTACACGGTGATCAACCTGACCGTGATCATGGCCGGCCAGATGCTGCTGACGCTTTACGAGCCAGCGTCGTTCGCGCCGTTCGCGCTGGCCTCGATCCTGGTGTCACTGGCCGCCCTGCCGGTCGCGCTCAGCAGCGCGCTGGCGCCGGCGCCGCTGCGCAGCACCCGCATCCGCTTTGCCCGTCTGTTCCGGATTTCGCCGGTGGGATTCATGGGCGCCTTTGCTGTCGGCCTCGGGAACGGCGCGTTCTGGTCGCTGGCCCCGCTGTTCGCCATCGGCAGCGGCCTCGATCTCAAGGGCATCGCGTTCTTCATGAGCCTGGTGGTGCTCGGCGGGGCGATCGGCCAGTACCCGCTCGGCAAGCTGTCGGACCGCACAGACCGGCGCCGGGTCATCCTCGGGGCGGCGATCGGCGTGGTGCTGATGGGTGGCCTGCTGCCCTTGGCCGCCGGGATGTTCGCGCCGGGCCTGTTCGTCGGCGCCTTCCTGTTCGGGCTGACCGCCATGCCTTTGTATTCGCTGTCGGTGGCGCACATGAACGACTTCGTGGAGCCGGACGGGTTCGTGGAAGCCTCGTCGGGCATGCTTATGGTGTTCGCCGTCGGCGCCGTCATCGGGCCGATGATCGCGTCCTGGGCAACCGGGTTCGCCGGCGTCAACCTCTTGTTCCCTTACATCGCGGCGGTCTACGCGGTCTTCGCGGTGTTCGTGATGGTGCGGATGCGGGCTCGTTCAGCACCGCACCCCGACGACCGGCCGGACTTCGTCGCAACCCCCGGAACCTCGCCGGCCCTGGCCATTCTCGACCCGCGCTCGGACGGTGAGACGCTGGCCGAAAACGACGCGCCGATCGCTGCGGGGCAGACCTCTGCGCCCAACGGTTCCGATCCAGACCCGACCGAGCACCGCGGCATGGTGTCGCGGCCTCCCCAGGAACAGGCTTGAATTGTCACGCTCCAGACGCTAAGTGAGGCGCCTTCGAGTTCCCATCATACTCGCGCCCTGTCGGCCGAACCTCGGCCGACTCGCGCGTTGCTCGCGCCCTCGAGCCGCTTTCAAAGCTCTTTTTCGGCGCGACGACAAAACATCGAGAGGAGGTTCTGAATGGCCGATAAGCCGCTCGCCGGACGCGTCATCGCCGTTATGCTCGCCAATGGTTTTGACGAGATCGAATTCACCGAGCCGCAGAAGAAGCTGATCGAGGCCGGCGCCACCACCAAAGTGGTCTCGCGCGCCAACGGTCTGGTCAACGGCTGGTACGAGGGGTCGTGGGGCCATTTCTTTCCGGTTGACGTCGACCTGGCCGAGACGCTCGCCGTCGACTTTGACGGACTGGTGGTTCCGGGTGGCATCCGCGCGGTGGAGAAGCTGGCCGACGAGGCGCACGCCAAGCGCTTGCTGAAGGCGTTCATGCGGGCCTCCATGCCGGTCGCCGTGATCGGAGACGCCGGCAAGCTGCTGGTGGTTACCGAGACCGCCAAAGGCCGGACCGTGACCTCGAGCGAGGATGCCAAGGCCGAACTGGAAGCTGCCGGCGCTAGCTGGGAGACCGGACCGGTCGTCGTCGAGGGTTCGCTGGTGACCGCCAACGGCGTCGAGGGTGTGCGCGAATCGATGGACCGCTTCATCGAGGTGGTCGCCGCATACGAGCGCGAGAGCGACGCCCAGGCCGCCTGAGAGGGTCAGCGATCCGCGGGCACGCGGGCCGCTGCATGACCGAACGACGAGCGACGCCGACAGACCTGTCGGCGTCGTTTTTTCGTTGGAGCACGTCCCCCCGAATCCCCCTACTGTCAGACCATGAGCGCCCCACCCGATTGCACCCAGCCGCCAGCTGCCGACACGCCGCGCACCATCGCGAGCCCGTGCGTCGGCGTTTGCCAGATCGACCGCGACACCCGGTTCTGCCTCGGGTGCTGGCGCACCATCGAGGAGATCTCCCACTGGTCGCGCTATGACGATCCGCAGCGGCTGGGTGTTCTGGACCGGCTGCGTGACCGCCAGCGCGAGGCCGGCCAGGATCGGCGCCGCGTCACCCGTCGCCGGCAAGCCCGGCGCGACGCCGGCCGGGACCCAACGTCGGACGCAGGCGAGGCGCCGTGACAAGAGAGGCCTTGCCGTGACCGACCGACTGACCGAGTTGCTCGCCGAACGCGGCCACCTGATCGCCGACGGCGCGATGGGGACCAATCTGTTCGCGCTCGGGCTCGCCACCGGCGATTCGCCGGAGCTGTGGAATGTCGAACACCCGGACCGGGTCGCCACCATCCACCGCGCCTTCCTGGAGGCCGGCTCCGACATCGTGCTGACCAACAGCTTCGGCGGTTCCCGTCATCGCCTCAAACTGCACCACGCCGAGGCTCGCGTCCGCGAGCTGAACGCCGCCGCCGCCGGCGTGGCGCGGCGGGCAGTCGATGCCTACACAGCCGAGACCGGTCGTCGAGCCCTGGTCGCCGGCTCGATGGGACCGACCGGGGAGCTGTTCGTCCCGCTCGGCGCGATGACCCCCGAGGACGGCGAAAAGGCGTTCGCCGAACAGGCCGCTGGCCTCGCCGAGGGTGGCGCCGACCTGCTCTGGATCGAGACCATGTCGGCTCCCGAGGAGGTGGCCGCCGCGGTCGCGGGGGCGGCTCCGACCGGCCTGCCGATTGTCGTCACCATGACATTCGACACCAACGCCCGCACCATGATGGGGGTGACGCCGGCGGACTTCGTCGCCTTCGCGCGGTCGCTGACGCCCGCGCCGGCGGCCATCGGCGCCAATTGCGGCGTCGGGCCGGCGGAGCTTGCCGACACCATCCTCGCGATCACCGCCGCCGCACCCGACGCCGTGGTGGTCGCCAAGGGCAATTGCGGAATCCCGCAATACGTCGACGGGCTGATCGTCTACGACGGCACGCCGGAAGCCATGGCCGCCTACGCCCGGCTGGTCCGCGACGCCGGCGCCCGGATCATCGGCGGGTGCTGCGGCTCGACGGCGGTTCACGTGCGCGCGATCGCCGAGGCGCTCGATGGCTATGCGCCTGGCCCCCGCCCCGACCTCGACCGCGTCACCGAAGTTCTGGGTGTGCCGTGGGCCAGGCTCGGACGGCTCGCCGACAGCGATCCGACCGGCGACGCCGAGCGCCGGCGCGGTCGTCGCCGACGCGGATAGCACCACCAGGAGGAGTGTCAGGATGGCCGGACCCGTGTTCCACACGCTGGCCGGGGCGCCCGCCCCGGTCGCTCCATACAGTCATGCCGTCGAAGCGGATGGCTGGGTGCTGGTCACCGGCCAGCTTCCGACCGATCCTGACGACGACGACGCGCCTCTGCCCGCCGGGATCGAGGCGCAGACCCACAAGACCATGGAGAACCTCCGCCGGGTTCTGGCCGGTATCGGGCTGGGTTTCGAGCACGTATTGCAGGCGCGGGTGTTCCTGACCGAGTTCGAGCGCGACTACGCCGCCATGAACGGGGTCTACGCCTCCTTCTTCCCGGCCGACCGGCGCCCGGCGCGCACCTGCATCGGCGTCACCGCGCTGGCCCGCGGCGGGCTGGTGGAGATCGACTTGATCGCCAAGCGACCATAGGTCCCGGCGCAACGCGCATGCGGTGGCGTTAACCGGCTGGAAAGCATTAAGGGCGCAAAAGTATTCCCACGAATTGATAATTGCCCTTTCCACGCGAGAAACCAGTCGAATGGACCAGCCCCGGATGCACGACGACGAGGCGTGGGTCGATCCGACCGACGCCGCCGTCGACGCGGCGGCCGGGCGGATGCTGGCGTTCGGGGGGGAGGTGGATCGTAATGTGCTGCGGTTGATCGACGGCTGCGTCGAGCGCATCGCCTGGGTGACGCGCCCGGACCAGGTGCCGGACCCCAAGCTCGGGTTCCTGCTCGAGCATTGGCAGGCCACCGCATCAAAACGTGGCGACGTGCCGGATCGTCACGATATCGACATTCTCGACCTGGTCCCGGCGATCGGCAACCTGATGATGTTGGAGGTCGAGCGCGACGGCTTCGACGCCGTGTATCGGGTCTATGGCACCAGCGTCGCCGTCAAGGCCGGCCGCGACTGGACCGGCCACAGGGTCTCCGAAATGAACCGTATCACCCGGACCCCGGCCAGCCTGCTCTACCGGTCCTGCTATCGCGCGGTGCACCAGCGTCCGGCCCCGCTGTTCTCGCAGCACGCGTCGGCTCAGTGGACCGGCGCGCAATCGTGGCGACGGTTGATCCTGCCGCTCGCCCACGACGGCATCCGGTGCGCGCGCTACCTGGTCGGCAACGTTCCAGTCGGCCAGCGCGTGCTGTCGTCGGACGAACTCGCCGCGCAGCAGGTCCGCGTCCGACGGACCTGAACCACTCCGCCATCGCCCCCAGATGCCGTTAACCACTCGGCAACCAGCGCCGCACCTATGGTATCCTCGTTGGCCGCGAGGAGGCGGGACCGGGATGGGAAAACCAAGGCCATGAACCGGGGCGACGACGAGGCGTGGGCCGATCCGAGCGACGCCGAAATCGAGGCTGCAGCGGATCGGATTCGGTTCTTCGACGGCGAGGTCGAGCGCGAAGCGGTCCGATCGATCGACGGAAGCGTCGAGCGGATCGCCTGGATCAGCCGACCGGACCAGTTGCCGGGCGGGCGGCTCGACTTTCTCCTGAATCACTGGCAGGCGATCGCGATGGCGCAGGGCGGCGTGCCCGGCCGCCACGCCATCGACATCATCGACCTTGCCCCGGCGATCGGCAACCTGATGATGCTGGAGGTCGAGCGCGACGGCTTCGACGCGGTTTACCGGGTGTACGGCACTGCCATCGCCGCCCGGGCGGCGCGCGACTGGACCGGCTTCCGTGTCTCGGAGATGAACCGCACCACGCGGACCCCGCTCGCCCTGCTCTACCGCGCCTGCTACCGGGCGGTGTTCAGCCGTCCGGCGCCTCTGTACACCGAGCATCACTCGCCACCCTATCTCGACGTGGGGTCTTGGCAGCGCCTGATCCTGCCGCTGGCCGACGGTGATCGGCCGTGCAGCCGGTTCCTGGTGTGCAACGTCCCGATCGGCCACCGTTCACTGTCCGAGGAGGATTTGGAGGAGTTGGAGCGCCGAATCCAGCGGCCGCTGCTCCAGGCCTATCCGAGTACCGTTTGACCGATCCCAGCCGGAATTCCCCACCCCTTCGCCGCAACGGAGACGGACCGTGAAACTCCTGCGCAGTACCGTCGTCCTGGCGGCGGTGGCGATCCTGGGATTCGCGGGCTACTGGTTCCTGCTCCGGCCGACGCCAGTGTCCACCGTCGCGCCGACCCGCGGCGCGGCCGCCGAGATCGTCTATGCGACGGGCGTCATCGAGCCGAAGACCTGGGCCAAGGTCACCCCGCTGACCCGCGAGCGCATCACGGCGCTCTGCAACTGCGAGGGCGCCACCGTGGAGATGGGTGCCGAGTTGGCCCGGCTGGATGACCGTGAGGCCCGGGCGGCGCTGTCCGAGCTCAAGGCCCGCCTCCGCCTCGCTCACGACGAACTCGAGCGGCAGCGGGTGCTGGCGCAACGCAACGTCGCGAGCCAGCAGGCTCTCGACCGGGCCCGCAGCGAGGTCGCCCAGTTCGAGGCCCTGGTGGCGGGCCAGACGGCCCGAATGGAGGGGTTCGTGCTGCGGGCACCGAGCGCCGGCGTGGTCCTGCGCCAGGACGGCGAAGTGGGCGAGATCGCCGAGCCGGGCACCGTGCTGTTCTGGGTCGGCCGCCCGACGCCGCTGCTGGTGATCGCCGACGTGAACGAGGAGGACATCCCGCGGGTCACCGTCGGCCAGCGCGCCCTGCTGCGCTCGGAAGCGTTCCCCGACCAGGAACTCGAGGCGGTCGTCGACAGCGTCACGCCGAAGGGCGACCCGGTCAGCAAGACCTATCGGGTACGGCTGCGCCTTCCCGACGAGACGCCGCTGCGGATCGGCATGACGGTCGACGTCAACATCGTGGTTCGGGTCGCCGAGGGGGCGCTGTTGCTGCCGGGCTTGGCGGTCGAGGGCGACGCGGTCTTCGTGGTCGAGGATGGCATCGCCCGTCGCCGCGGCGTCGCCGTCGGCATTCGCGGCACGCGGGCGGTGGAGATCCTGTCGGGCGTTGGCGACGATGCCCGGGTGGTATCGCCGTTCCCTGAAGGCCTGCCCGACGGCGCCCGCGTCGTGGTGGCTGACGAACAAAGCGGGTGAGCGCGCCGTGCGGCTGATCGTCGACATCGCCATCACCCACATCGTCGGGCGTGGCCGGCAGACCCTGGTCGCCGTGCTCGGCGTGGCCGTCGGCGTCGGATTCTCGATCGCCATGGCCGCCCTCATGCAGGGCGGGCAGGACGATTTCGTCGCCCGGCTGGTCGATACCATGCCGCACGTCCAGATTACCGACGACCGGCGCACCTCCTCCATCCAGCCGGCCGAGACGGCGTTCGACGCCGCCGCCATCTCGGGCCTGCGCCCTCGCGAGGACCGCCGCGGGATCATCAACCCGGCGGCGGCCTCCGCCTGGCTTGAGGGCTGGGTCCCCGGCCGGCTGGCGGTCAGCCTCAACACCCAGGTGGTGGTGCGCTACCTGGGCCGTGACGTCGGCGCCTCGCTTGTCGGCGTCGAGCCGAGGGCCGAGCGCGCGGTGTCGCCGATCGTTGCCGACTTCGTCGCCGGCAGCTTCGCCGCACTGGAGGCCGGCGGTACCAACGTCGTGATCGGGGACAGCATGGCCGAGCGCCTCGGCGCCCGACTCGGCGACACCGTCACCCTGGTGTCCTCCACCGGACGCGCCCGCGACTTCCGGGTCGTCGGGCTGTTCCACACCGGCACCACCGCGCGCGACGAGCGCGAGGCTTACGTCCTGCTGAAGAACGCCCAGATCCTCGCCGAGCGCACCAACGTCATCAACGAGATCCGCATCAAGCTCGACGACCCCGACACGGCCCCCGACGTCGCGCGCCGCGCCGAGGCCCGCCTCGGCTACAAGGCCATGTCCTGGCAGGAGGCCAACGAGTCGATCCTGGAGGCGCTCGTGGTCCGCAACGTCATCATGTACACGGTGGTGTCGGCGATCATGCTGGTCGCCGGATTCGGCATCTTCAACATCGTCTCCACCATCACCCACGAGAAGGCCCGCGACATCGCGATCATGAAGTCGCTCGGTTTCTCGGAGGGCGACATGCAGCGGCTGTTCGTGCTGGAGGGCGTGGCGATCGGGGCGGCCGGCTCGGCGCTCGGCTGGCTTCTCGGGTTCGCGCTGGTCTACGGGCTGTCGCAGGTGCGCTTCGAGCTGACCTCGACTGGCCAGGAAATCAGTGGCCTGCCGATCGCCTGGAGCCTGTTGCACTATGTGCTCGCGTCGGGATTCGCGCTCGCCTCGGCCGCCGTCGCCGGGTATCTGCCGGCGCGCCGAGCGGCCCGGCTCAACCCGGTCGACATCATCCGCGGGGCGTCATGAGCGCGCTGGTCGAGGCGGAGGGGCTCACACGGATCCTTCCGGCGGCGGTGCCGGTGACGCTGGTCGACGACGTGACGCTGTCGATCGCCGAGCGCGAGTTCATCGCCATCACCGGCCCGTCCGGCTCCGGCAAGTCGTCGCTGCTCTACCTGCTCGGGTTGCTGGACCGGCCGACCAGCGGGCGGCTGCTTCTGGCCGGCGAGGACACCGCGCCGATGGACGAGGCGACCCGCGCAGGCCGACGGCTCGCCACGCTCGGCTTCGTCTTCCAGTTCCACTTCCTGCTGCCGGAATTCACGGTCGGCGAGAACGTCGAGATCCCGATGCGGAAGCTGGCCCGACTGAACCGCCGCCAGATGCGCGACCGGGCGGTCGAGCTGCTGGAGGCGCTGGGGCTGCGGGATCACGTGGACAAGCATCCCGACCAGTTGTCCGGCGGCCAGCGCCAGCGTGTCGCGGTGGCCCGCGCGCTCGCCAACGATCCGCCGCTGGTGCTCGCCGACGAGCCGACCGGCAGCCTCGACAGCCAGAGCTCCGAGCAGGTGTTCGCGATCCTGGCCGGGCTGGTGCGCGAGCGCGGCAAGACGGTGGTCGCCGTCACCCACGACCTGGCCATGGCGGCGCGCATGGACCGCCGCATCCACCTGGTCGACGGCCGGGTGGTCAGCGACGAGCGCGCCGGCGGGCAGTAAGGGTCACAGGCGCTCGACCTCGCACCACGAGCAGCGCAGCGGGATCGAGCCGCTGACCGGGTCGGCTTTGGAGGTGTCGATCACCCCGTTGATGTTGGCGGCGAGCGGGTGGCCGGGGCCGTACGGGCTGCCGTCGGGACCCTCGACCCACCAGCCGTGCTGGCCGAACACGCCGCCCGGCGGCAGGTCGCGCACGATAGACACCCGCGCCACCGACCGGCCGCGCGCCGTGCGCACCGCCGCCCAGTCGCCCTGCGTGAGCCCGCGGGCGGTGGCGTCCGCGGCGGCCATCTCGACGATCGGATCCGGCATCAGCCGGCGCAGCGAGGCGATGTTGCGGTGCTGGCTGTGGCAGAACGCGACGGTCTTGGCCGAGCCAAGCCGAAGCGGGAAGCGCGGGTCCGCCGGCACCAGGTCGTCAGGATCGAAACGCGGCACCGGCCGCTGGCCGTGCTCGTGCAGCCGCTCGGAATACACTTCGACGCGCCGGGTCGGGGTGGGGAAGCCGGACGCTGTTCCATCGACACCGGTAGCGGCGTGCGCTTCCAATGGCACGGAGCCATCGACCACCACGCCCTCCGGCACCGCGCGCAGCCGCTCGACGGTGATGCCGGTCCGCGACAGCGCGTGGTCGTGACCGGCGTCGGCGCTGCCGCCGAAGAGCCTCGACGACAGGCCCAGCCGCTCGGCGAGGCCGAGGACGATGTCGGTGTCGGGACGCGCCTCTCCCACCGGGGCGATCACCGGCGGCCGCAGCTGGACCCGACGCAGCCCCTCCAGGCTGGCGTCGAACCCGGTGCGCAGTCCCTCGCGCTCCCACGAGGTCGCGACCGGCAGCACGATGTCGGCGCGGCCGGCGGTGGCGTTCAGGAAGAAGTCGGCGTGCACGTGGAAATCAAGCGCCGCCAGCGCGCGTTCGGTCAGGTCGGGATCGGGCTGTGACACCAGCAGGTTTGTTCCGAACGACACCAGCATCCGCACCGGATAGGGATCGCCGTCGAGCACCGCCCGCCAGACGTCGCGCGCCGTCACCCAGCCGTTAAGCCCGGGCCCGAGCGGCCGCTCGGCCAGCCCGAGCGCCTTGGCCCGCTGTCGCGGCGCCAGCAACTCGCCGCCGGAGATGTCGCGGAACGGCGCCGCCCCGCCCGGCACGTTGCCGCCGGCCTTCCCATAGCTGCCGGTGAGCGCGTACAGCAGCGCGATCGCCCGGTCGGTCTGGGTCGCGATCGGGCTCTGGCCGACACCGTTCCAGGCGTAGTAGGCGACGCTGGCCGAGTTGGCGAGGATGTCGGCCGCCTGCGCCTGCGCCTCCTCCGTGACCCCGGTGATCCCGGCCACCCGCCCGGCCGGCCACTCGGCGGCGGCCTCGGCGTAGCGCGCGAAGGCGCTGCGGCAGGCGATCGGGCCGGAACGCCCGGCAAGCGTGGTCGCCGTCCGCAGCGCCGGTTCTCCGGCGTCCAGCCAGACGCCGCGACCGGCGTCGTAGCGCAGCCGCGCGCCGTCCGCCGCCAGGGCCAGCAGCGCGTCGTCGAGCCCGCCTTCCTCCAGGTCGCTTTCCCGCAGGAACCGCCCGGTGTCGTCGCGCACCAGCAGCGGACCGTTGCTCCACCGCGTCATGAAGCCGGCGTCGAACGTCCCGCGCTCGATCATCCGGTGGGCGAGGCCAAGGGCCAGCGCCTGGTCGGTGCCCGGCCGAACCGCCAGCCAGGCATCGGCGCGGCGCGCGAACGAGGTCGGCCGCGGATCGACGACGATCAGTTTGGCGCCGCGCCGGATCGCCTTCTGGGCCTCGACGTTGCGGGCCAGCCAGGTGGCCGAAGGGTTGTTGCCCCACAGCACCACGCAGTCGGTGGCCGCGAAATCCGGTGTGCCAATATCGGTGCCGAAGGTGAAGCGGGTGGCATAGTCCTTGTGCCAGTTGCAGATCTCGGTGCCGTAGATGATGTTCGGGCTGCCATAGGCTCGGATCAGCCGCTCGATCCAGGAGATCGAATCGGAGATGTGGGTGCCACTGGGCGTGGTCACCGAGAACGCCACCTGCTCCGGCCCGTGGTCGCGGGCCACCGCCAGCATCCGACCGGCGATCTCGTCAAGCGCCTCGTCCCACGAGATCGCGACCCAGCCAGGGTCGGCGGCGCCCTTCGGCGCGGTGCGCCGCATCGGTCTGGTGAGGCGATCGGGATGGTAGACCAGTTCCGGCGCCGCCCGCCCCTTCGGGCACAGCTTCTCGCCGCTCGGATGCCCCGGCAGCGGCTCGATGCCGGTCAGGCGGCCGTCCTCGACCACGGCGACGCAGCCGCAGCGCGACCGGCACTGGGTGCAGAAGGCGGGGGTGCGGACGCTGGTCGGCATGCGGGCCTCTCGGTTTCGTGGCGGCCGTCTAGGCGCGCGCGTCAGTCGGCGAGCAGGCGCTCGACCATCGACCGTACCGCCGTCATCTGGATGCCGGCGCGCCCGGAATAGCCCTCGCCGGTGTAACCCCACCAGTCCCAGCAGCCCTTGGGATTGCCGCCCCAGCCGAGCGGATCCCAGAACGGCGTCCACGGCGCGGTCTGCGGGTACAGCACCACCATGGCGTTGGCCTCGGCCCAGCGGTTGTAGCCGCCGTCCCAGACGAAATCGTCGTCGACCGACTCGACGTTCTGCGAGCAGCCGTGAAACGCCACGTGCAGCCGGCAGGAACCGGCGGTGGTATCGGGGGCGGTTCCGGGGGCGGCCCCGGCGGCGCAGGCCTCGGGCACATAAAGGTAGCCGGTCGACGCCAGGCTGGACTGTGCCTCGGCGGCGTCGAAGAACTCGTTCTGGTCGAAGGCGAGCAGGCGATCGCGCACCGCCTCGCCCGGCTGCTCGGCGATGGCGCCCGGATAGAGGTGGCGCAGCAATCGCTCGGCGGCGTCGAAGTCGCAGTCGACGATGAACGGTGGCTCCTGGTCACCGCAGTCGAGCTTGCGGAACCGGCTCTCGCCGTCGAACGAAGCGACCGGCAGGCCATGCCCGGCCGGCACGTCGTCGAGCACCGCCAGCCGCGCGCCGGTGACGCCGACGCGCTCGTAGTAGCCGGCGAGGACCGCCACCGTGGTGCCCGGCACGACGCTGTCGCGGGTGCCGGAGAACAGCCACACCCGGTGGCCGGCGAGGTTGGCGGGGTCGTCGATGGCGCTGGCCGCCCAGGCGGCGCTGGTCGCCTCGACCGAGCGCTCGACCACCGGCGCGTCCGGCAGGGCGCCCCACCAGTCGGACCAGAACTGGAAGGCCGAGCGCGCCATCCGCGTGCACACGGTGACCGCCGCGACGGTACGGGCATAGGGGTGAGCGGACAGCCAGAACGGCTCGTCGGTCTGCTCGGCGCAGGCGTACGGACCGCCGGCGACCAGTCCGGCACCGGTCACCAACCCGGAATGGGCAACGTGGAACTGATGCGCGAAGAACGCCCCCGAGGACAGACCCGACACCGTCACGGCCGTGCGATCAAGCGACGGCAGCGACGCCAGCCGGACGGGCTCGGCGACCGCGGTGCCGGCCCAGACCACCAGCAACCCAACCAGCCAACGCATCACGCCTCCGCTCGCCACCCACGTGTCCGGAGCGACAGGGTGCCACAACCGGGATCGCAGAGGAACGCGCCGGCACCGGCCCGCCCCAGCAGGGAGCGGGCCGGCCGGCGGGGATCAGCCGGCGAGGCGGGCGTTCTGCGGGAACATGAACTTCTTGGCTTCGTCGTCCATCTCGGTCTTGAAGGCGTGCCCGGCCTTGTCCTTGACGGCCAGCGCCCGGACAGCGGCCGGGCGGGCGCCGATCTCGTCCACCAGGCGCTTCAGGTTCGGCATGGCGTCGAGCGCGCCGTCGCCCATCACGAACGGCATCAGCCGGGCCCACCCCCAGACCGCCATGTCGACGATCGTGTAGGTGTCGCCGAGCATGTAGCGGTGCTTGGCGAGTTCGGCGTCGAGGATCTTGAAATGCCGCTCGGCCTCGAAGTCGTAGCGGTTGATGGCGTAGGGGATCTGCTCGGGCGCCATGCGCTTGAAGTGCACCGCCTGGCCGGAGTACGGACCGACGCCGGTCGCCACGAACATCAGCCAGGACAGCATCTGGCCGCGCGCCTTCGGGGTGTTCTCGGGCAGGAACTGGCCGGTCTTCTCGGCCAGGTACAGCAGGATGGCGTTGCTGTCGAACACCACCGCGTCGCCGTCGACGATGGTCGGCGCCTTGGCGTTCGGGTTGATCGCCAGGTATTCCGGCTTGAACTGCTCGCCCTTGCGGGTGTCGACCGGGATCGGTTCGTAGGGCAAGCCCGATTCCTCGAGGAACAGGGTGACCTTGGTCGGGTTCGGTCCGGTGTTGTAGTAGAATTTCAGCACGGCGTGTCTCCCAGCAGGTTGGGGCGGCCCGAAAGGGCCGCCGCCCGGAACTTGGCGGCGGAGTGTCGGTCAGAGCGGGGGCAGGCGGCGATCACGATCCGATGACCGGCGATGCCCCCGGAACGGTCGACTCAGGCCTCGTGGCGGTGGATCGGGTCCACCCACTTGACCTGGTCGGGCTTCTCGACCGGCTCGATGTCGAGGTTGACCACGACGTTCTCGTTGTCGCTGCGGACCAGCACGCAGTCGAGCGGCTCGTCGGTCGAGGCGTTGATCTCCTGGTGCGGCACGAACGGCGGCACGAAGATGAAGTCGCCCGGGCCGGCCTCGGCCACGAACTCGAGGTTCTCGCCCCAGCGCATGCGGGCGCGACCGCTGACCACGTAGATCACGCTCTCCAACTCGCCGTGGTGGTGGGCACCGGTTTTGGCGTTGGGGTGGATCTTGACGGTTCCGGCCCACAGCTTCTTGGCGCCGGTGCGCGCGAAGTTGATGGCGGCGGCGCGGGCCATGCCCGGGGTCTGGGCGGTGTTGGGGTCGAGCTGATCGCCGGGGATCACCTGGATCCCGTTGTGCTTCCAGTCGATCGGGTGATCGTGGTCGTGGCTCACGGCGCGGCTCCCTCGTCGGACGAACGGAATTTCCGAATACCGAACAGGTAGCCGATCCTGCCGGCGATGCAAGCCGCGGCCTGGGAACGGCAGCCTTCGCGGTTGCGGTATCGACGCGGTGGATCGCGACGCCGTTTGCTGCCAGTTTGCGCCCGGATCGGACCGCCCGACCGGACGGACCGGACCGCACCACAGCCGCGAGACGACGATGCACAAGGCCCTGTCGCGACCGAAGAACCAGATCCGCTTCCTGATGCTCGAAGGCATCGCGCCGTCGGCCGTCGAGGTGCTGCGCGCCGCCGGCTACGACAACGTCGAGCTGGTGGCGAAGGCGCTCGAGCCCGCCGCCCTGGTCGAAGCGTTGAAGGGCGTCCAGATGCTCGGCATCCGCTCGCGCACCCAGCTGAACGAGCAGGTGGTGGCCGCTGCCGGCTCCCTGGTGGCGGTCGGCTGCTTCTCGGTCGGCACCAACCAGGTCGACCTGGACGCCGCCCGCCGGCGCGGCATCCCGGTGTTCAACGCGCCGTTCTCCAACACCCGCAGCGTTGCCGAGCTGACCGTCGCCGAGATCGTGATGCTGCTGCGCGGCGTGTTCGCCAAATCGACCGCCGCCCACCAGGGCCGCTGGATCAAGAGCGCGGACGGCAGCCGCGAGGTGCGCGGCAGGACGTTGGGCATCGTCGGCTACGGCAACATCGGGACCCAGCTCGCGGTGCTGGCCGAGGCGATGGGCATGCGCGTGATCTACTTCGACCGCACCGACAAGCTGCGGCACGGCAACGTCGAGCCGACCGACACGCTCGCCGAGCTGCTGGCGCGTTCCGACGTTGTCTCGCTGCACCTGCCGGAGACTCCGGAGACCACCGGCATGTTCGGCGCCGCCGCGATCCGCGCCATGAAGCCCGGCAGCTTCCTGATCAACAACGCCCGCGGCAGCCTCGTCGACATCGACGCGCTGGCCGCCGCTCTGCGCGACGGCCATCTCGGCGGCGCCGCGATCGACGTGTTCCCGAGCGAGCCGAAATCCAACGCCGACCCCTTCGAGAGCGCGTTGCGCGGCCTCGACAACGTCATCCTGACGCCGCATGTCGGCGGCTCCACCGAGGAGGCGCAGGAGCGCATCGGCGACGAGGTGGCGCGCAAGCTGGTGGAATACTCCGATGTCGGCTCGACCGTCGGCGCGGTGAACTTCCCGCAGGTCCAACTGCCGAAGGGTGGCTCGGTCACGCGATTCATCCAGGTGCAGCGCAACCTGCCGGGAGAGCTCGGCCGTCTGAACGACCTGTTCGCCCGCCACCGCCTCAACATCGCCGCCCAGCACTACCAGACCGACGGCGAGATCGGCTACGTCGTGCTCGACGCCGAAGGCGAGGTCGAGGGTGCGTTCGACATCCTCACCGAGATCCGCGACCTGCCGGGCACCGTCCGCGCCCGCCTGCTGAACCGGGCGTAGGCCTGCCCCCCCTGTCGTCATGGCCAAGCGCAGCGCCGTAGGCCCCGGATAGCAGCGCCGTAGGCCCCGGATAGCAGCGCCGTAGGCCCCGGATAGCAGCGGCTACGCCACGGCTTCCGGGGTGATGGGTGGACGGCCCCCTGACGGCATCAAGGGTGCCATGCTGGGTGTGAAGCATCCAACAGAGGAGACCGTCCGTGGGACAGGCTATCCGGTTTGGGATCG